>Ga0272443_10003494_pt1 | contig 18466 bp, 21 predicted proteins | sample SSMAcet12_FD_193581 | JGI IMG/M metagenome (GOLD analysis project Ga0272443, IMG submission 193581) | Marine sediment archaeal communities from Little Sippewissett salt marsh, Falmouth, MA, United States - SSM-Acet-12 | ecosystem: Environmental > Aquatic > Marine > Wetlands > Sediment ... | reverse complement strand
ATCTGGATTAATGGTGAAATGCACACGAAGATCGCGAATCTGAATGATAATCTTATTAAGATTATTCGGCTATTAGGGCAAGATTGTGAAAAATACTATGGATTGGAGCGTTGATGCGAAATGCCGGGTGTATCGAGCCCTTCCGTTTGTTCCCTATAGCACCCATGACGTCACGTTGAATCTGAGCAATAACAGGTTTGTAATCCCATGGCGAATCTGAAATAAAATGGGTTAACTGTCGACTGCTACTATCTGGAACATTTCTGGCGTACTCACTCATGTTGCCCCGTCCTCGCTGAAGCAATAACGCTTGAGCGTATTGAAGTGACTGCTTCTTAACGTCACGAGTTTTTGTTGTGAAATTCAATATATATCCATTATGTATTGACTCTAAACACCCAAGTGCTCTCGATACATCACATCCGCCTAGCCTGAAATCCATCCAATCATACCCTCCTTCGACGCATGGATGAATAGTTAGGGGGATATTGGTCGATATATAAAATAAGGGCGTGTCAATGAACAAGTTAATCTGGGAAAGTCAAGTTAATTTTCATGGTCTATTAATCACTTTCACATTCGAAGTTTATCAACACGTCGAACAAATCTCGTCACAGGTAGTCTCCGCAGAGTAGCCAACGTACTCAAAGTTCCAGTCTGGTGGTTGCCAGCTTGAATCGGTTCTTCTATCCCCAACCTGCCCAAGCTCAACCACGCAGTTAGCGTAAACTGGCTGCTCAACCGACCCATCTACAGACCTTGGATCGACCTTGACCGAGTTCACGAACCTTCCAGGATGAAGCGCCTCCACCCTATAAGCGATCGTTTTTGTCTCGTAGGGTCCAATATCGATCAGGTTCCAGGTGACGGTATCGTCTTTGTAAGATGCAAACGGGATCATTGAGTCTATGAGTATCATGCCCTCTGGCAGATTGTCGGTCACTTCGGCTACCTTGGTGCTGTTTTCACCGTTGTGGATGTCAATTTGGTACCAGACAACGTTGGGATCTTCGGCATCCACTATCCCTGTTTTTGTCACACTGATTGTGTCGTCCAAGCAACAAGTCAACCAGTTTACCTCCAGGGCAGTGAAGTTTCTGGCGGTGACCCATTTACCATCGTACCCACCCGAAACCTCTACGCAGTTGACGATCTCGTCGCCGCTGTACTCGCTCACGTTCAGACAAAGCTGAATCGTCAACGTGTCGCCGATGGCAAGGTGAGTCAAAGTCCAGTTAGCACTCTTTTGTGTAAGCTCAGACGGCCTGAACGAGGAATTCACAAACGTGGCGAGCGGTGGGAAGATATCTTTCACGTAAACGGGTGCCAGCACCTTGTTCCCATCGTTTTCCAAAGTGATGTTGTAGAGGGCCAAAGTGGTATTCGGCATGATCCTGCCCTCTTTCTTCGCGACCATATGTGGATGATCGTAATGGGGAACACCATGCAAGAGCACGTTCCTCTGGAGCGAGTAGTCGCCTTGATACTCTTCGTCCATGTTCAGTATACCATCTAGTATCACTCTGAACCTCCCCATTCCTGAGAAGGTGACATCGGTCACCATCTCGTTGAGGCCTCTTGCCACAGTTTCTTTATCAAGGCGGTCGGCGCCGGAAAACTCTTCCCCGATGTAGCTTACGCCACGGGTTTTGGACTGAACACCTTCTTTCCATTTCAGGGACTGGCTGACCTCAAAGTCCTCTCCAAGAAGTGTGAAGCTTGAAGGCTGGTAAGTGACGTTTATGTCTTTGGCTATGTAGTTGGTACCGGTTCGGATCTGCTCTTCTGACTCGTAGGTGCCGGTTCCTGACTCGTAAGTCCTCTGGCTTTCTCGGACGCGCTTTTCTGATGCAACGAATCCGGTCCCAGAAACTGACTTGTCAGATTCCAGCCCAGAACCGTACTCGTCCACTTTCTCGTATATTCTGAAGCTTCCGGTGTAGTCTTCGTGAGCCTCAAAAGATGGACTAACCTGATTCTTACTGGTCTTCAGGGTGCCGATGTGGCCCATCCCCTCGAACTCGGTTTCGGTCTCCAAGGTGGAACCGTTCTCGTCTAGGTTCATACTCGACTCATGATCTATGCGGGTTGAGTATCTGTAGGACTCGCTCATGGACGCGCCAGTCGCGCGGTTCTTGGCAGAAGAGGCCTCGGTCCACTTAGACGAGTAAGCAACGGATCGGTCCCGGTAGAGCCCTAAGGTGGTGGGTGCGTAAGTGGCTGAGACGTCTTTATCCATCGAAATCGACTTGTTCTCGGTCCGAATGGCAAGCCGCTCTTCGCTGTCATAGGTGCCGCTGCCGTGCTCTCTTGTGGAAAGCTCGGTTCCCGGATCTTCTGAGACCGTTACCGATTCTAGGTCAGAAAATGGGCCATAAGTGTTCGCCGAGGTCACAGATACGCGGTTCTTTATGACGTAGGGCATGAGGGTAGTCGAGTAATCGTCGGCGACGTTGACGAAACCCACTCCAGAGGCCAAATGTTCCATCTGGAATTCGAACTCCTGTTTGGGGACCCTGACCACGAGTACGATCTCAACGCTGCCATTTCCAGGTATCATATCAAAGCGCCAGACACCGTCCCTGTCGGGGTCGGGCGAAGCAGAGACGAATTCAACCTGTCGGTCAAATACATCCCTCACCTCGACATCGTATACCGGAGTATCAGCTTCGTTGTGGATAGTGATCGTGTACTCGATCACTTCTCCTCTTTTCACTTTCTTCTCTGATGCGATCTTTTCCACGTCCAAGCCCGGAACCATAATCTCGGCAGTACACGAGCTGCTGACGTGGTAGCCATACGAGGTCCATCCGGTAGCGTTGGCCACGTTCACCAATTTTTTGCTGTCGCCACCATTGATGCGAGCTGTCACGTTGAAGCTAATTATTTCGCCTGAATCCAGCGAGCCCAAATCCCAAACGCGTTTGTCTCCTTCAAGAATGGGTTCGGTGCCCAGGTCGTTGGAGACGTAATCCAAGCCTTCGGGAAACAGATCTTCCACAACCACCGAGACGAAGTCTGCATAGCCGTTGTTCTCGACCTCGATGGCGAAGTTCACAAAGGAGCTAGGTACGGCCTTGGACACGTTCGAGTTCTTCCTTACCGTTATATTAGCTTCAAAACAGGTGCAAGTATAGTTGTCTGTGACCGGATCACCTACTTCAGGGATGCCGGTGGCGTTCACGATGTTGGTGAGGGTCTCAAAATCGTCATCGTTGATCTGAGCTGTCAGATAGAGCTGCGTGAGGCTTCCTGGTGCTAGCGGTCCAAGATTCCAGATAACCTTCTTTCCCGCGGGGGTTCCAGCGGGGTGGCTGGATTTGTAGTCCAAGCCTTCTGGCAGCGTATCCACGACTTCTATCGAGGTCAGAGGCATGCTGCCGGAATTTGAGACGTTGATGGTGAAGTTGATCTCAGGGGGCGCGGTGCCCTCAATCGGTTTGGGGGCCTTATCTACGCTGATATCTGGATATCCGTGGAAGATTATGTTCCCGTTTTCAGTTACTTCGACGACGTATGGATGATCAGGGACGTCTTTGATTTTCACATCCTCAGCCAGGGTAATTGTGTTTCCATTGGTCCAGAAGAGGAGTGTGTAGATATCGCCAGGATCGGCACCGGGTTCTGGTACGACTTTGATACTATAGTTTCCTACTGTTCGATTGAGTATCAACACTGAGTCGTCTACATCATCATCGTCGTCAAAGTATCCTTCGATGTAATATGCGTCGTCTATCTCAAAAAATTCTTTGCTGATGGTTAAGCCTTGGGGATCTGTTATTACTAAATCAACAGGAGATCTAGCGTCGATTTGAATAGTGTCAAGTACCTTATCATTAAGCTCCCACATATGTACAATTACTTGATTTCTGATATTACCATCTTCAGATTTTTCTCTGTTAGGTATGAAGCTGATGAACTTGGTTTGAGCACCGCCAGGTATGTAAACTTTCTCATCTTTTACATTTAATACAATGCACCTATCATTAACACCCGCTTCATTTGGGTCATAAACATAAATTTGCTTACCATAAATGTCTTTGCTTGTATATTCCACAACCTTATAAGCGACTACTGCATGTCGATTGTCCGGCCCTAAACTTAAGACAACAGGTACATCATTCATTAAGCAATTACGTATGAACTGATAATCTAAATCCATTCTGTTAAAATCTGTAATAAAAAAATCAACATATGACCACATAACATATCCAAAACTATTCATGATGACGTGAAGTTCTTTTATATAATGGCTGGATTTGCAGGGATATGGTGGAAGTTTATCTCCACATATATTACAGAAAGGACTAAATGCATCTTGTGGAATTTTAATTAAGTAATACATCAATGCACAGGCAGACATGCCCAAACAAGAAGCTCCTTCATCCGTGATTATGTTGAAGTGCTGTCTGATTACAGTAGGATTCTCAAATTTGAACCCATTTGTCGATGGAAGGAACCCTGAACGGGTCACAGAAACTGTAACTTTACAAGTGGTAGAGGCAGTAGCGAACCCCTCTGATGTCATTCCTTTAACTTCAATTTCATTCACGAGCTCCCCGTCGGCGTTATCATTTATTAAGACTGACATAATAAACGGTGCTTTCTCGCCAGGATCTAAGCCGTCTGATGAACTCCAAGTGATCGTCGTGGTACCGTCTTCGTTTTCCGTTACTTCGTTATTCGGTGGTACATTATTTATTCCGAGGCTCATGCCTTCAGGAAGCGTGTCAATCAGATTGATTTGGCTGAAAGCGAGATCACCAACGTTCTCAACATCAATGATGAAAAGTACTTCATTACTTACACCGCCTGGTGGATTGACAAATTTTTCGACGTTTATGGCACCTGATGCTGCATCGTCCACGGTAATTTCTGCAATTGCATCAGAAGCTGGATACGGAAATTCGTCTATATCGTTTATCGCACTCTCCATGCTGTAATACGCACCGTGATATGCCCAAACATAATAGATTCCGGGCGAATTTGGTGCAGTGATCGAAAAGTCACTTACTCTGGTCACGCCAGGATAAGCACCTGGCATGCCATTGTACAAAGGTGTATACTCGCCTGCTAACGGAGGGAGATGGCTCCAAGAATAGAGAAGAAACGCTTGACTTACCTCGCCGGGATTTCCGCTACCAGACCATCTTTGGAACTCAATTGTGCCCTCGATCTCGTCTCTTGGGCTCACTGTGACGGTTTGTTGATTGCCCGGCGATGATTTATCTAAATCAATATAATTAACTGCTAGACTATCATCAAATGTTCTTGGCAAATCGGACAAGCCACATACAGACCCAGCACAAAAAAATCCTACGGTCAGGAGCGCCAATACAATTCCCGATATTCTCATATGAATCCCCTCCTGCTTAAATTCCCAGTTCCTTGGCTTTGTCGAACGCCCCCTCTGCCTCTCTGTTGCGATGAAGCGCCTGAAGCGCAAGGCCTTTGTTGTGCCAGAATGCCCCCATCGAAGGCTTAAGCTCAGTGGCTTTGGTGTAGCTTTCCAGGGCGTCCCAATATCTATTCAACCTCATCAGAACGTCTCCCCGGTTGTTCCAGAAATAGGGGTTTGAGGGCTGAAGGCTTGTTACCTTATCGTAGCACTCAAGGGCGGTTCTATATCTACCCAACTTGACAAGAATATCGCACTTGCAGTTCCAGAAATCTGCATTATCAGGATCGAGTTCTGTAGCCTTTTCGATGCTTTCTAGAGCCTCTTCATACCGGTTCAGCTCACGTAGAGGAGCCACCCTATTGTTCCAAGCTTGGGCATATCCAGGATCAATCTCTACAGACATATTATAACTTTTCAGAGATTCTTCATATTGGCCCCAAATGTTTAACGTATCACCCCTGTTTATCCAGGGATATTTCGCATTCAGAGGTGTTTCAGGATATTTGCTGAAGAGTTCTACGGACCGGTTGAAGCACTCCAAAGCGTCGTCATACCTGGCCAATTTAAAGAGGATGTCTCCTTTATCGTTCCATACACCCCCATTCGACGAATTTATCTTCAAAGTCTCATCAAAGCTTTCTAAAGCCTCCTGGTATCGGTTCAACCTAACCAAGGTGGTGCCTCTGAGCCTCCATGCAACTTCGCTTGAAGGCAGGAGTTCAACAGACTTATTGAAACATTCCAGAGCCCCTTCGTACTTGCCCTTCTGAATCAGAGAAATGCCTTTGTTCATCCACGCTTGAGAATCAATGGCGGATTCGTTTATGTTTCTAACCTGCCATGAGAGTTTAAGCAGCGATCCTGAAGCTGGTACATAGGGTGATGCTAGTGGATGTAAATCAGAGCTTAACCCACCAGTAATTTTGTGCTCTGAATCGCAGATACCATCTTCATCAGCGTCAGTGCAGTTGAAATCACTGTAGTAGTTGCCTGCTGTTCCGTTATCCCATTGATTGCACCCCAAATCTCGGGCGTTGGATGCCGAAAATTTTCCATTTTTTACGAAGTTATTCAAGTACAATATATTGCTATGACAGAAATCCCCAATATATATGCCACAATTGTTATTATTAACGTCGTTTCCTGCAATGACATTATCGCTGCTGCTGTCGTTCAAGTAGATACCGTAACCTCTAAAACTGATACAAAACCGACCAGCTTTCCACAAGGGTACTGGACACGGTCCAGAAATAGAATATGAATTATCACTGGCATTATTATTTATTATAGTATTATTATCTGACATCACTTTGATTCCAGCTTCGTATAAACCGCCTCCCGAATTCGTTACAACAAATCCGTCAAGCGTGATTCCTCCACCAGTAAGTGTAATCGCGCTTCTTTTGTTCCCTGCATCCACTACGGGCATCCCAATTCCCTTTAGAACCAACGGCTTGGTCACATTTACGTTTTCATAATAAACGCCGCTTTGCACTTCAAGGACATCTCCAGGCTTCGCCGCGTTTATAGCATTTTGAATCGCAGCATAGTCGCAGCCTCTTTTTCCAACGGTAATATCATCCGCTTGTACTACTATCAGCAAAAGAGTTAGCATAGTTAACATCAAAAGCGATCTTGATTCCACTTTATACCCCCCAACCCTTACCTCAAAACAGAACTATTCCACTACCAAATAAATGTATTGATGCTTCTGCACTCCAATTGTCAAATTTTCCACATTTCGCCCTTTATCGCACATAGGAAGAGAAAAAGTGAGGTGATCTGCCCTCCTTTCCTGAACATCCGAAGTCCTGCATGCTAACCGAACGGTCGCGCCTTGGCGGGCCCAGACATGCCGGGCCCGCAGCCGCTCCCGTCTCTCCGGCTCGCTCCGCTCGCAGCGGGATACATCAGTGAGCGTAGGATATTGCAGCTCAGGCACGGGTGCGCCACCTGGCGATTTCGTCTCCAGAAAGGGGGGTGGGCGACGGCGACACCTTCTCTCTGCCAGTTCTCGGATCGACCCACGCCGCGCATTGATCAGACACCCAGGATCCTGCTTAAACGGGCGAGGGTGGCCTGTTCTGCTGCTTCCTCTTCGGCGGCTGCGGGGAGTGGGCCCTCCATGATAAGATTCCAGTGGGCTTCGGCTGCTGCTATCAGTTCATCTTTGGCCTCGGTGGCAGATGGGGCAGAGGTGGCCGCTGCCTCCTTCTCTACCTCTTCTCTCCTCCGAAGGGCCGCCGCTAATGCCTTCTGATGTTTGCAGAGCTGCCCGGTCCCTGCCTTGCGATATCGCCAATCAGGGCAGGAACATTCATTCAAGGTCACCTGATAATAGCCGCGCCCGTTTCTGGATCTGACAAACGCGGTGGTCTCGGAGAAGCCCTGATCTTCGCCGAAAACGCATATCTTCGGCAGCTGGTCGCCTTCCCAGCCACAGAGTCGGGCGAGGTACGACACACCTTCGACCGAATGAAGGCCCCGGTCCCTATTTTCGTCGCATGATTCTGGGGTTGTGGTTATTGGTTCTGCTATAACTTGCATTTAACTCACCGATACGATAATACGCATTAATCGTATATATGCTTATCGTATAAGGGTCTGATGGGCAAGAATATATACGATTAATGCGTATCACAAGTTATGACCATGATAGGTGACAAAATCAAGGTAACCGCCACCATGGACTGTGAACTGGTGGAGTGGATTGATGAAAATATCAAATCAAGGCGTTTTGCAAGTCGGAGCCACGCTTTGGAGTTTGCAATCGCACATCTGATGAACGAAGATAAAACAGAAGCCAAAGTAGACAGCAACGAAAGCCCTCTTGAGGCCTCCGTAACTGCCTGACATTTGATTGGTGAGTCAAATGCAAGCAATAGATAGTCCACACGATACATATAACGCTATTCCTTCCACGCCTTTTGAGCGCGCCCTCTTAGCCCGTTTGGAGGCTCTGGAAGCTGACAACAAAGCAAAAGACGAACGGATCGCAGAGCTTGGATCTCAACAGAACGAAAGGACAACCGCCTTGGAAAGGCAGTTAACCGCCGCTGTGGAAGAGATCACAACGCTAAAAAGCCGCTCAGTGGATGTCGGCGCAAAGATTGTTGGGCTGGAGATGGCGCAAGAAGAATACGAAGACCATCTCGCCCAAATCGCGAAACGGCTTTTGACCACCACCGCGCCACCCTCGCCACCGCCTCAGAAGACCACCGAGAAGACCGAAGGCCACTTCGCACACGTGAAGGCTCTGCTTCTGAAGGCTGAGAACCACCGGCTAACCGTCAAATTCCTGGCTTTACGGTTGAAGGTAACCAAACAGCAAGCCTGGAATATCATCCACAGGATGGAGTCGGAGGGGATGGTTAACGTGATCTGGGATCCTCACCACAAGCAACGTCGCCTTGTGGAATTACGGCAGGTTATAGGTACTCGCTCGGAAATGTAAGAGTGATAACCGTCAAATTTTACGGTTTACGGTTTGACAAAACAAAACGATAGCGGCTAAAATTCGAGACTTCTAACTGGGATGATCGGTTAGGAAAAATGATGTGGGTTAGTGTGGGATATGGATGTAAAATACAAGCAGATATATAAGTAGCAGTAACATCATAGTCTTATAGTCCGATTAGCTCAAAACTGTAAACCATAAAATTTGATGGTTTCTTTCTAAAAAAGATCAGTTATCAGCAGGTCGCCTGCGACGCAGTTCTTCGAACGCGTATTCATATTGAGAATCGACATACTCCACCTTATTTCTCCAGCTCGCCCCCCGCAACCAGCTCTTTGATCCCTTCCCTCAGCTCGAAGGTGAAGTAGCGGCCAGGCTTCCCGTCTCGATGGGTCTTGGTGGCTCGGATCCCATGCTTGCTGAGAAGTCGCCCCATCGGCCTGCTCTCCATCCCCGCAAGCTCCGCCACTTCTGCTACAAGGGGCTCTTTGTCCCGGTCGTGGAAAGACTTGATCGTAAGTAGGATTTCGCGTACTTCCGGTTCAACTCCGGTTTTACTCTGGTTTTCCTCTGGTTTTACGGTGGCTTCGCCTGGTTTAACTTCGGTTTTACTCTGGTTTTCCTCTGGTTTTACGGTGGCTTCGCTTGGTTTAACTTCGGTTTTACTCTGGTTTTCCTCTGGTTTTACGGTGGTTTCGCTTGGTTTAACTTCGGTTTTACTCTGGTTTTCCTCTGGTTTTACGGTGGTTTCGCTTGGTTTAACTTCGGTTTTACTCTGGTTTTCCTCTGGTTTTACGGTGGTTTCGCTTGGTTTAACTTCGGTTTTACCCTGGTTTTCCTCTGGTTTTACGGTGGTTTTACCCATGTAAAACTCGACCCTCTCATCGATCAGCTTGATAATTTCATCTCGATATGGAATCCCCCTTTCGACCCCTAGGTAGGCCTCCAAGGCTTCCCTCACCACCTCGGATTTAGGCCGCTCCGTTGCCTCCAAGGCTTCGGCCAGCTCGTCTGGGATCTTAACCCCCAAGTATTTCATGGTTTAACCTGGGTTAAACTACCATAAAACACACACGACCACAAGAGAAACAGCCTAGAAACTTAAAATAAGGAATACATATAATTTGTTGCAGATCAATTCTCCAGCACCTTGGCTTTTCATCTGTCGTGTTCTCTCCAGGATACTTTCTAAAGGGCTTTTTGGTGGGTGTTCTCCTTTGTGGCCTTCTGCCTGGCTGGTGTGCCGGTTGCTCACCTCAGTTACACCTAATACCTGACAAATCCATAACCAAAGGTCATGAGCTGGCGAGACCGTATAGTCATAGATCCTGCAATTCTCGCAGGCAAACCCATAATCAAAGACACACGCCTGGCAGTCGAGTTCATCATCGACCTCTTGGCCCAGGGCTGGTCCGAATCAGAGATCTTGCGAAACTACCCCGGCCTGACCCAAGAAGACATCCAAGCCTGCCTGAGCTATGCCAGCGACCTTCTCAGATCGGAGAAAGTCTACCCACTCGAAATCTCCCAGGAAGGGCTCTGATGCGACTGCTGGCAAACGAAAACATCCCTCTCGACGCAATAGACGCGCTTCGAAAAGATGGGCACGATATCCTCTGGATAAGGGCCGAAGCACCAGGTAGCACCGACGTAGAAGTCATGGCGTTAGCCCAAGAACAGGACCGCGTTCTCATCACCTTCGACAAGGACTTTGGAGAACTGGCATTCAGATCTAAACAGCCTGCAGCATGTGGGGTAATCCTGTTTCGCGTGCCGATGACCTCATCTGCTTATATCGCTCACGTTCTTGTAGAGGCGATCAGATCACGTTCTGACTGGAAAGGTCATTTCGCCGTAGTCGAGAAGGACAGAATCCGCATGAAACTTCTCCGAAAGGAGTGAATGCAAGAGACGAACAATTGGCCAATCACCGCTTTAGCGGACTGGACCTTTCATACTCCTTTTGAGCCTGCTCGATTGTGCAGTTGATGTACATCTCCGTCGTCGAAAGAAACTCGTGCCCCAAGAGCTTCTTTATCGCGAACACTGACATACCATTTTCGTAAAGGTGCGTTGCAAAAGCGTGTCTGAAAGAATGCGCCGAAAATACCCTGCCCATCGCATCGTACTTCTGAGAAACGCCTGCCATGTCGCCTGCCTTCTCCACGATCCGTCGAATCTGCCTGACCTTGACGCCAGGAACCGAATCGTGTGGCGACTTTTTGCCCTCCTCTTGCCAAGCTTTCAGCATCTCGAACGTCTCAGGATCAGCGCAGACGTATCTGTCCTTGCCGCCTTTTCCCTCTCGGATGAATATCGTCCCGTTGTCGTAGAAGATGTCACAGAACCTGAGGTTAGCAAGCTCTTCGATCCTCATGCCCGTGGCGTAAAGTAAGCGAATGATCAGCCTGTTTCTCGCCGCCTTCCTTCCGGTCTTGTAGGCGGCCATGAGCTCCTTGCATTCTTCTCGGGTCAGTATGGCCGGGAGTTTCCGGCCCTCTTTGGCCTTCGGCCCAAGTTCAGGCCTGAGCTCAGCGCTGAGCTCGGATCGGGCCGAGCTGTAGACCTTTGGCTCTTCTGCGATCTCGTAAGACTCGAGGTCGTCTTTCGGCTTCCCGGCCATGGTTATCTTTACTGCTCTGATCAGTATTATTTTTTGTGTTTGTAATAAATGTCCGAGAATACCAGTATTCTCGGACATTCGTCGTGCTCACGTGCGGCGCTGCATATTTGTGCATGCAAGAAATGTGGCGCTGCATATCGATTTTCATGGCCGGACGAGGTGTAGCGGTGACCCTGCAAATATGACGTGGCCGATGCCGAAAATAGCGGGACCAGGTCAGAGAAAGCCCCCAACCGGCGCCACCATCTTCGCACACTCACATCATATCCCGCTGCGAGCGAAGCGAGCCAAATAGAAGGGAGCGGCTGCGGGCCCGGCATGTCTGGGCCCGCCAAGGCGCGACCGTTCAGTTAGCACGTAGGCCTCTGGCTACCCAGAAAGACAGATCACCGCTGCTCGGACACTTTTATGGGGTCCCTGCGGTGGTGTTCGCTCAGTGCAACGTGCTTGCCAGTGGTATAGGTTCCCGCCACAGAATACATGCTTCGCGCAGAGAAGCGCGCGCCAAAGGATTCAAGGGTGTGCTTCCTCTACATAAAAACTTAAAACGTGGACTGAGGTAGATAAGCGAAGATGATTGCGGTAAAGGAAGCAGGTTTGGAAGTTCACGTCAAAACATTACCACATTTTCATTTTAGTTGGTGGGCCAAATAGTACATAGTCCATGACGTGCAGAGAATCTCTTCTAGTCAACACCTTGGGTTTATGTTTCAGGCTTTGGGAACGTATAATGAGCTGAGGTGGATCGAATGGGACGAAACAAACTGGATATACAGCGCGCAAAAGCGAAATATCGCCATATTGTGGCCGAGCAATCTCAGCAACTCGCAGAGTACGAACGGCTCAAAGCACAATTTGACGACATCCTCAACCGGTCACGAGAACTTCTGCGAGAGGTGAAACCGGGAGAGATGACTGAAGAGAAGATAAGAATCCAAGATGAACTCGTATCACAAGCTGGCTCTGATGAGGAACGTCTTGAGTTCATCTCAAAATGCGTCAACGACATGATAGAGGAAGCCAGTGACCAAATTGACCGAGGTCGCTTGAAGCAAATGAATGTAGTGCAAGGGCCCAAGAATCTGCCAACGAGTTAGACACTGGCCAAAGCTTAACGCATAGGTTTCACCTTCGACCACGGTTGCTGGTGTCCACCCACGAACGATGTGGATGGGTCAAAGATCGCCTCAATTGCAACTTCGCCTTCTCAGCGCTTGCCTTGCACTTTCCCGATATCGACCACAAGAGCAAATGCGGTCTCTTTCAGCCACGGGCGCGCTGTTCATCCTAGAATTCCATATTCTTGAACTCCTCCAGCTCCTCAGCCGTGAAGAACTCTTGCCACTTGACGGGCTTAACTTCGAGCACCAATTTTCCGTCCTTTTCAGCTCTTCCTAAATATATCAGCCCGTTTTTCTCCAATCTCTTGATCGACCCGTAGGCCTTACCCGTCGACCAATTCAGTAGCTTCGCTAGCTCATATGCGTTTAACCCTGGTTTCCTATTAATCAACTCGTACATCGTCCAGTCAGTGTCAGCGCCTTTTTTGCGGGTTGCTTCCACGGCATGGCTGACTTCTTTGGTCTGGATCCTTGGGGACGCGGTCAAAAGCACGCTTTTTCCTCCTCTCGGATAAATTCATGGTGACGGATTTTATTTCAATTTTGTGGTTGAAAAAGATATCACTAAATGATTAAGTGTACTTTTTAATCGATTTAGAATATGTTTTTCTCTTTTTTACGTGTACCATAACCTCTAAAATTAGATTAAACTTGTTTTAGTATAACTTAATACAGGTATGCAATACGAAACGTATATATAGGTTTAAATAATAGATAACTGTCCAGAAATAATCTTATGAGGGAGAATATTTGACTGAAGAATTGAGTCAATTAGAAATCGCTGTTTTAGCCAGTATTTGTAAAGCCACCAATGTGAGTAAATCCGCACATGTTCCAGCACAATATTTTATGAAAAAATTTCCAAATCAAGTGAAAATGGCAAAAAGATCTCTACACCGATTAATATCTTTAGGATATGTGGCTAAACATCCTACCGGCGGAGAAATGACATATGAATTAACCCAGAGTGGGTTAGTGGCTTGTAGGGCTATTAAAGAACAACTCAAAAGCTTGAAATAGTTTTCTAAGTTTACAGTCCTTCCACCTCGAACCCCGCTTTTTCATACGACTTCTTGCGGTGCGATATATCGGCCCTGAGATAAACCGATGTCGTGGCCAGGTTGGTGTGGCCGAGCTGGTCCTATATGTCGTTCAGGGGCACGCCCGCATCCAGAGCCGCGACTGCGGGCCCGGCATGCCTGGGCCCGCCAAGGCGCGATCGTTCGGTTAGCATATGGGGCTTTGGACGCCCAGAGAGACAGACCACCGCCGCTCGGGCCCCTTTATGGGGTCCCTTACGGCGGTGGTCGCTCAGCGCAGCGTAAAGGGCCTGTAGATAAACAGATGGTAACACAGCCACAAACAGACGGTTAGTTTAGGCAGATGAAGACTGCGCAAGGGCATCTTTTCGTGATTCTTTTTCGGCTAAAGCGTTGAAGTACTTCGATTCATAGTAGTCCGAGATCGTATTGTCCAGTTCTATGAGCTTCTCTACAATGGGATTCTCCTTGTTCAGCTTGTACATCTTCGATCGACCAACTTCTCTGGTCACAATCACGAGGTCATTTTCTTCAAGCATGCCCCATGCGCTGAACAGTGTTCCCTTGCTAATCCCAGCACCTTCTGCTATTTCCGTTTTGGAATAGTCGAATACTTCGTTGTCTATCAAGAAATCGAGTATTTTCAGAACGGGACTCTTTACCCCAAATACTTTGAGAAGTAATGATTCGTCACTCATAATTCACGCCACCTATCATTTGATTTTGAACTACAAAGTTTATATTCCTTCTCTTCGAGGTTTAATATACTGAACTTCCAATACCTTTAAATATGATGGTCGGTATGTATATATCATGAGTAATACTCAAAAATTACGATACTTGATGATCAAGAAACTGAAACGATCTGGAAAATGGGGCGGAGCACATACAAGCTCTGATAATCTGACCAAAGGCATACCAAAACACATGAAAGGCGAAGCAAAAAAAGTTACAAAAGAATTGATTGAGGAGGGGTTGTTGATCTCAAAGCCAACGTCTTACGGCCTGGAAATTTCACTCAATCCGAAGAAGAGGGGCGAAATAGAGGAGATACTCAGGAAAGGGCCTGGAGATTGACGCCTGTGGGTAGGTTCCCGCCACAGAAGACAAGTTCACGCAGAGAGGCGCGCGCCAGGGATAAAGGCGAACGAAAACAACGTGGAAAAATCATCCTTGAGCTAAGCGCTTCAGCAACTTGTGATGATAGCGCTTGATTTCGTCATATTCTTTGCGTATTTCAGGAGGCAAGACGTCAATCTCATCGCCTGGTGCTCTTTTCTCTTCATCTTGCTCCATAAATGTATCTCCTATCGACAAACGGTGTGCCATTTTTATTACTTCGGGAGCGCAGAGGGTCACGAATACCCCAACCTTTAGGTTGGGGATGAAGTGAACCCTCGCCCGTTTTTCGTGCTCTTTTAAATCGATGCAGCATTACTTCTTTTTAAAATGGGGTTTTTTGGCACCTTAGCCACAGATGGTGCTACCCATCTATGGCTAGGATGTGATAAGCGTTGGAATTGCGCAGTTTTAGCCATGGCTATGGCCAGATCTACCTACCACATCGTGTTAGTGCTCAAGTATAGATACAGGGTATTTTGCAACAAACAACTTAAAAAGGATTGCGAATCGATCTTCAACAATATTTGCATGGAGCAAGGCTACAAAATTCACGCCATGGAAATTGTAGAGGATCACGTCCACTTGTTTTTGGAATTCCATCCAAGCACTTCTCTGTCAAAGGTCGTTCAATACTTGAAAGGAGGCAGTTCTTGTAGACTGTTCAGGCTTCATCCTGATCTAAAAAAGCGCTATTGGGGTGGAAGTCCATGGTCAAGTGGCAAATTCTTTCGATCCGTTGGAAATGTGACTGCTGACACAATCAAGCACTATATTAAGGAGTCTCATACTCGAAGATTTCTGATATCCGGAAAACCGGGCGTGTGGTCCCGAAGCATACCCCCTCCTTTAGAGCGGGGCGGGCCGCACGCAATTTGATTTTCACAGGTGACTACCTGTCGAATGAGGTTTGATGGGAGCGAGGCAGTACATAGCCCAACCCATATATTGACGTTGGAACTGTAAATAATCATCTTGGTCAGTACGAAAATGCTTGAATACCTGTTCATGGTCAGGGTGGGTGGGATTTTCTTCAAGCCAGCGTATCAGTCCATGCCAACCATCCGAAATGTATCTATCCCAGTCGTCGTGGCTGGCACGGATGATGTATTCGAGTTCAAAGCCTTCGTCCCGGATAATTTGAGTTAGTTCCGGTTCTGTGTGGGTACTTGTCTGTTTTTGGGCATATTCCGGATGTACCTGATTGCTAAGCCAGTGGGTTTCGCCGATACCAAGGCGTCCATTCTGGTGAACAGCTCGCTTCATTGCCTGGATTGTCTGCTGGTAACCGCCAAAAATAAACGTTGACCCAATACATGTTGCGGTATCGAAAGCCCCCTCTTCAAATACGTAGTCAGCCGCGGGGGAGCAAACGATTTCGATTTGGTCCGACAACCCTCTCATGGCCAGCTTTTTCCTGGCCCGGTCGCAGAAATCCTCGGATATATCGATGCCAATACCAGTGATACCGAATTCCTCAGCCCAAATAATGAGGGGCTCAGCACAACCACAACCGAAGTCGATGACCCGGGTTCCTTCTTTCAATTTAAGTAGTTTGCCAAGTTTGATGATTTTTTCAGACGTGGAAGGGTTTAGTATCTCCATATAGCAGTGTGAGATACTCATAAGGTCAAAGAAATCCATGGCTCAAGCCTCTCTCAGGAGATAGTAACTTCATTAATAAAGGTGTTGTGGTCTAATTTGGAAACTTTTTTGGGCATAACTTTATCAGATGCGCAGGTTTACTACTTCGGGAGCGCGGAGGGTCACGAATACCCCAACCTTCAGGTTGGGGATGAAGTGAACCCTCGCCCGTTTTTCGTGCTCCTTTAAATCGGCAGAACTTTGGAGACTGCTCAAAGGAAACCGAAAGTAGAGTTTCAATCGTGCAGATCGGGGAAATCTGGGCAACGAAGACTCAAAGATCTCTGAAATCCGGAAAAACGGGCGTGCGGCCCCGAAGCATACCCCATCATTTAGGGCGGGGTGGGCCGCACGCAATTTGATTTAAGATTTATTCGGGCGGTAAGATTCGGGCGGTAAGCGGGCTACTCACCCTATGCGGTTACGTACTGACGTATTTCAACTTGGGCCCCCGCCTTTGCTGCCTGTTCTGCTGAGATCAAAAGCTCTGAGGCGACCCTTTCATCTACGTAAGCTTCGCCACAGTTCTTGCATACTTGGGCAGGAACGCCTTTGATCACCATGGTCAAACCGCCACGCTCGAGGGTGACCGTCGTCGTCCCAGGCTCGGTAGAACCTTTCTTACAAATGACGCATTTCATGATTTTCTCCTCGACAAATTAGCATCCCACTGGTCTGGATCGGGCTCATAAACGGTTACCACAATGACGGTGTCATCCTCCATATTATGGGCAACTACTGCATGAGTCGGTCGGCCTTCGCACCAACTGAGCAATAGGCAGCTTGGGTAAGGCGTGTCATCAGGATAGTCTTCTATGACTTCCCCACCTGATATAACGTGGTGGACGTCTTCCATATTGATATCTCGCTCGAACATCCGCTGCACCGCATGTACGCGAAATATGATGTTTCCGCCCTCAGATCCCATACCCAAGTCCCCTCAGTTTATTCTTGATCCCAGCTTCCAGCTTTTTCACAGTCCCTCGACCTCGAATCCCGCTTTTTCATACGACCTCTTGCGATGCGATATGTCTGCCCTGAGATAGACCGACGTCGTGGCCAGATTGGTGTGGCCGAGCTGGTCCTGTATGTCGTTCAATGGCACGCCCGCATCCAGAGCCGCCACAGCATGACTGTGCCTCAGAGTGTGAGGCGAAACGACGTTCAGAGCCCGGCCGTTCTTGTCCTTGGCATAAACCCTCTGTATCCCCGCGTCCTGAGCGGCCTGGGCCACGATCTGGCGAACCCTCCGCTCGGTTATGTGTCGGCCAGGGTTTCGGCCTGGGAAAAGCCATTCTGAGCCGTCTGGGCCAGTATCGAGCCATGTTCCGAGGGCTTGTGTCAGGCTTGGTGGGACTAGGACCGACCGGTATTGGTGGGTCTTCGTCCTGTCGGCCTCGAGGTGGATCAGGCCTTTGTCCAGGTCGACGTCTCCGGGTCTGGTGCGGACCAGCTCGCCGACTCTGGCGCCGGTGCCGAAGAGGAGGGCGAGGATAAGCCGGTCTCGGCCGGGGGTCGTCACTTCGATCAAGGCTGAGACGTCTTCAGGCCCGATGAGCTTGGGGATCGTCATCAGGTGTAACTTGGGTCGCGCACGGGTAAATGACTTCCTTTGCGTTAAATGCTCAAAGCGATCAAGTCAGAAGAGAGCGCTACTACGTCTTCGAGCTGGAGGAGAGAATTAAAGAAATACTGGGAGAAGGAAAATAGATGGGAGGAGATGAAGTATAATCAGTTCCTTGGCCCTTCGTCTATTATCCTGCAAATCTCTGCTTTCTTTCTAGGGTTCAAAGAAACGTGTAACTCCTTAGTAGACGGTTTCTCCAACAAAAGACCCTCTTTAATTAATTCATCTGCAATTTTTTTGGCATCGCCGATTTGATGGCTGGGCAATCCTTTCGATACCAGGTCGATACTGGTATGTGATCCACCCCATTTACGATAAACACAGCAGAATGCCCGTGACTTTAGTCATGGGATGAATGCGTACCAACAATCGGCATCAGGCTTGGGCAGATATCGTTTAATACAGTGGATGCTTGAAAGGTATCAGATGATTAA
>Ga0272443_10003493_pt1 | contig 18471 bp, 15 predicted proteins | sample SSMAcet12_FD_193581 | JGI IMG/M metagenome (GOLD analysis project Ga0272443, IMG submission 193581) | Marine sediment archaeal communities from Little Sippewissett salt marsh, Falmouth, MA, United States - SSM-Acet-12 | ecosystem: Environmental > Aquatic > Marine > Wetlands > Sediment ... | reverse complement strand
AATATCGACTGAAATGATTTGAAAAAACTATCCAACTAATAGGGGGTCACTACAGTCACTACAAAGGATTGTCACCCGCGGGTGGCACTGACACGGTCGCAAAAAAAATAAAAAAAAGAAAAATACACCCCAAGAAAGTTGTACACTATACTACGGAATATTCATTAAATGAAATTACGAAGTGAAACATGCCCGGAGACCGGGAAAGCTATCATAAGATTTCTCTGCATCAACCTTGAAAATTCCAGACACAGCCTGAAATTTTCAAATTAATAATTGTACCTTCCCCGCCAGAACTTTCTGATCCCTGGAAGCGTTTCAGTGGACCTGATCCAAGACTGATGAAATCTGCTGCCGGCCATTTTACCAGCAATGAAACAAAAGCTTTAAAAAGCCTGGACACACCCTTTAAGATCCAGCAGTTCCTGGACGAATGCGAATACAACACCACAGAAGAAACCCGTTCGGTACGATATATTTTCGAATACAGAAGAGCGCATTGCCTGGAGGGGGCAATTTTTGCGGCTGCATGCCTGGAACTGCAGGGCAGGCCACCCCTGGTCATCGATCTCCAGGCCTTTGACGACGACGACCATGTGATCGCGGTGTTCAAACAGGAAAACTGCTGGGGCGGTATCGCGAAGTCGAATTTTACCACCCTGCGCTACCGCGAACCCGTTTATCGCACCCTCAGGGAGCTTGCCATGTCCTATTTCGACCTTTATTTCAATACCCTCGGGGATAAATCACTTCGGGCCTATTCCCTCCCTCATAACCTGAACCGGTTCAATGCCATGGAATGGAGAACCACGATGACCGACCTTGAAGATATCGGCTATTTCCTGGACCGGGTGAAACATGTTCCCCTGATATCCAAGTCCCAGGCGGACAGGCTTGACAGAGCCTCCCCCCTCCTTCTGGAATCATCCCTGATGGGTTCCAGCCCTGCGGGATTATTCACCCCGGGTTCAGGCAAGAAGACAGGTCCGGCAGGTACTTTTTTTGCATCAGGCAGCAAATGACAGGAAAACTGAATAAATTAGCCTGGATGTTTATTCAGGATCATGAGATCAATAAGGCTTTCAAAATTATCATTCCCGGGTTCCTTTTTACTTATCTTCGGTTTATGGATGTGCCAGAACCGGGTGATCTTTGCCCAACAGGCAGCTGCCATTCAAAGCCCCTACTTCACAGTCTGCTATGATGAATCTACCGGAAGACTGCAGATCAACCGCACCGGATCGGTCCCTTTTATCGAGGGCCTGACAACCGGCATCCATTTCAGTCCGGACCATTCCCGGTCGTTTCCTGGTTCAGAAAGTGTTGAAGTCAAAACCGTACATTTTGCCGGTGACCCGGGGAACGGCCGGACCATGATCCTCTCCGCGACAAACGGATCATTTTTGATCCAGTGGGAGATCTCGGTCCTCGACTCAATGCAGGCAATGACCTTTGAGACCCGCATCACCAACCTCGGGACTTCCAGCCTGGCACTTCAGAGCATTGAACCATTTTCGGCCTTCGGCCCGGAAACAGCTTTCATCAGGTGGCCCGATGCCCTGAAATGCCTGACCAACGGGGCCGTGTACTACGATGCGGGGATCATCCATACTTTCGGCGATACGTACCGGAAACCGGAACCTTACGGGGAAACCAAGGGCGGGGTCATCATCAACGATCACTGGAAAGAAGATCCCCGGACCGTGCAAAGCTGGTGGAACATAGGGATCTTCAGCGGCTATGACCGGGAAGGCCTATCCCTGGGTTACATCGAAAACCAGTGGGGACTGGGAAGGGTCCAGGCCCTGAAGAAAGATGAGGAGAAGATCCTGGTGGCCGCTGAATCAGTTTTCAGCCCGGGAACGGAGCTGGCACCCGGACAGACCATGAGTTCCGACCGGTTCATGGTTTCCATCGGGCCGGATCCCTACCGGGCGCTTGAAGATTATGCAGGTGCCATGGCCAGCGCGGGGAAAGCCCGTACGGGTGAAGTGGTAAACGGCTGGTGCAATTGGTTTTATACCCTCAACGATTTCGGCGAGGATGAAATCCTGCAGAATGCGGCCTTTGCCGCAAGACACCTGAAGCCTTTCGGGCTGGAATACATTCAGATCGACGAGGGATTCCAGACCTGGCACGGGGAATGGGAAGGCAACAGGGAGTTTCCCCACGGATTGAAATGGCTGGCCACCCGGATAAGACAGATGGGGCTGAAGCCGGGTATCTGGATCTCGCCCTTCGTTGTCTCCGGTACCACAACTCTTTTCAGGGATCACCCTGAATGGTTCCTGAAGAACGGGAAAGGCAACCTGCAGCGCGTGGGTCCCTGGCCAGGTGAAAACACAGACTGGTTCCGGAATGAATCCCCTGAACGCTATGCGCTTGATATCACCCACCCGGGTGCTGAAAAATGGTTTGCCGACCTGATCGATACCATTGTCAACAACTGGGGATTTGAAATGATTAAAGTTGACTTTGTGGCCTGGTCTGTCCTTTCGGCCCATCATTATTATGACAGATCGGCAACCCCGGCACAGGTATATTCAAAGGCGTTGCAGATCATCCGTGAAACGGCCGGCGATAAATGCCATCTGCTCGAATGCGGGCCGGGGAATATCTCCATCGGTTCCATCAGCAGCATGCGAATTGAATATGATCAGAACTACGGTTATGCCGGCGAAGCTTGGAAACAGTACTTCCTGGGTCCGTCGAGCAGCGCCGGTGCTGCCGGAAAGCGCTATTATTACCACAGCCGGACCTGGACCAACGATGCGGACCATGTGTGTATTGACCTGCTTTCGGATACCCGGGCACGGGCTGCGGCCACCATGATTTCGCTGACCGGGGGGAACATGATGTCCGGCGACCGGCTGATCTACATGGACAATACGAAACTGGAGATCCTGATGAAGGTATTTCCGGCTGCGGGTGTCAATGCGAAACCCGTAGATCTTTTCGACACAGATCCGCAACTGTCCTTCGCTGCCTGTATTAAGAAAGACTTTGACCGTTGGACCGTGGCGGGTTTCTTTAATCCCGATCTGCATCAGCCGGTACGAAGAGAATTCCCGCTGGACCGGTTATGGCTGGACCCCGCCAAAAAATATTTGGTTTACGATTTCTGGAACGAACGGTTCCTGGGTGAGATCACCGGCTCTATTTCTGCTGTGGTTCATCCCGGAAGCGTTCTGCTGGTGAGCATCCATGAGAAGAAAGGCATTCCCCAGTTCATCTCAACGACCAGGCATACCATGCAGGGAAAGGTTGAACTGGAGGATGTCCGGTTCGATGACGGGCACAACCGGCTTTCAGGTACATCAACAGGCCCCGGCGGCAGTTCCCACGATGTGATCGTATACCTTCCCGAAGGCTATTCCTGGTCGCCCAGCAATGCCATCCTGTATGAGGACCACCCGAATTATTCAGTAAAGATGGTTGAACCACAGATCCTCAGGGTGCGCCTGAAATTCACTGGTACCGAAAGGATCACCTGGAGCATTGATTTCAGTGAACAGGGCCTGCAGAACACTGTTTCGCGGCAGGCTGTCCTATTTGACAAAACCTAATGTCACGGGGCTCTTTCCCATTCCCAGGATACGTGCAAAATATACTCCCTGCTCGAGGGTCAGCACGGACATTGTTACCTCCGACGATCCCGGGATACCGGTGAATGCCTTGCTGATCAGCTTCTGCCCGACGGAATTGTATATCTCCACCCGTACATCGTTGTAATCGGATCCGTCAAGCTGTATGTGTATCTCATCCACTGCAGGATTCGGATAGAGCCTCGCGGAAGGGGTCTGTGCCTCTTTCACCTCGGTGGGCTGGTTTAAAGCGATCTCCTCACTGTATACCAGGTTGCCCGAGGCGTCATAAACGTTAAGGGTGACAGAGCCGGCTGTATTTTCACCGGAAGTATATCTCACACTTTCCCCGGTAAGAATGGTCCCGTCGCTGAATTCCCAGGTACAGACATACCCGGAATCGGGAGCGGCATAGTTCAGGTCGTACTGGGAGCCGAATCCGTATATTGTCCAGTAACCAATTGGATCAAAAGGCTGTGAATAGTCGATGATGGCAAATGAACCCACGAGCTGACAGCCGTATGTCCCTGTAATGCTGACCCAGTAGGGAACATTCAGGCATAAACCGGATGCCGCCGGGCCTGTTTCGCCTGTCGACCAGTAGGTCTCTGCGGCCTCGACCGGATTCCCTCCGGCATCGACAAGGCTGGCGCTTGCAGTCCCGTTGCAGAAATACCCCCCCAGGATGTTCGAAGTGGACAGCGATATGAAATACGGGCAGGGCTGCGGGAAAACCGTGTCAATGACACCCCCCGGGTATACATAATCACAATAGGTGCTTTTACAGTTGTCGTCATTGACCACCGTGAGGCACACCTTGTAATGGTCAGACACGGACGGTCCCAGGTACCCCGATGCATCAACGGAGTCGCTGCGTTTCCCGAAAACGTGGACCGGGTTCTGTTCGTTTGAAAAAGTTCCATCCCCGAAGTCCCAGAACCAGCCCGTGGGATTTGTACCCATGGAAAGATCCTGGAACGCATACTGTTCCGGGTAACTTTCCATTACATCATAGGTATAGAGTGCCTGGCAATCACCGGGCGTGATGGTACTGTCGTTGTAACCGATGTAAACGGGCGCACAGTAACTGTTGGCGCAGCTGTCCGCTGTTTCAATATAGAGGCATACGTAAAAAACACCGCCCATAAAATCGAATCCGTGGACGGGATTTGCTTCATTGCTGGAAGTCCCATCGCCAAAATCCCATAAATAGGACACTGTATTTTCAGGAGCGAATACCCTGAAAGAATAGGGTATTACTTCCGGGATACTGGCTATGCTGTCGTCGATATAGGGAGCTGAGGCAGACCTCCGGTATGAAGACACCGCTGGCATCCACGTCACTGCCGTTTTCGTAAAGGAATGTAAATATGTGCATGGGGTTCTGCTCCTCCGAAAAGCTGCCATCCCCGAAATCCCAGAACCAGCTGACAACGTCACCTTCAGACCGGTCGAAGAAGTTGACCGCCATGCCGGGGGCGAACATCATGATCATGTCGTTCACTTCCCACTCAAACTCGGACCGGCAGGCAGCTGTGGAATCAGTTTGCGGAACGGCCTGCATGCTGCAGAACAACAATCCGGGCAGCATGAAATATATCTTTTTCATGATCCAGTATTTTACAGATCTTATCTGCTGTAAGATGGATTTAAGGATTAATGGTTGCTTACTGGAAAAAAAATATTCCTGTGTAAATGCTATAGAATTGTTATGCACGCAGGCTGATCCGGCCGGGTGTCTTTTAGCCGGATCTACAGCGAAGATCCACCTTGCCGGACCTCCCGGGTATCATCTTCTCGACCTGTTGACCGGTGTGGCATCGGATCTGCTGTCGCTTTTATTCCCCTTTCCATTACCTGGTGTCTTCACTTTTTCACCATTATCTGGATTCCCATTATTGCCTGGTTTGCCCCTCCCATTATCCTTTGTACCCTCCTGGTTATCTGATTCACATGGGCTTTTAGGCCGGTTGTTCCCGTTGCCGGATAGAGGTGCCCTGCTGGCTTCAATCATTACTGACCAGTGTCCCATGGAACCCGGATTACCGGTGCTGATTGTCACCCTCAGGTTACCCGTAAACAGGTAATATTGCCCCGGTTCCAATCTGTAGGGACGGCCGTTGACCATGGCATTCCCGCCTCCGGCAATGGGCTGGAAGAACAGGCTGGAGGCAGCACCGGAATAGCTGAAGTTTGAATGGGTAATGTTCTGTCTATTAAAGGCCCCCGAGGGGGTTACCAGGCAGAATTGCCAGTCCGAGTTACCCGGGTTGAAACCAATACCGGAGATCCCCGTTCCGACTCCCACTGCTCCTGTTCCGGGGTCCTCATCTCCACCAGAGCCAGGTGTTGATCCGGGATTTTCCGCTGCGGAAGGAATTCGGGTAATCTGCGCCGAGGCACTGCTTTCTCCACATTCATTGACTGCATGAATGAACAGGATGTTCCGGCCACTATTGAGCGGCACCGAACTGTTTATCTGATGGATGATTCTGATCACCGGTTGCCCCGGGGGAAGATGATGTCCCCGCACCTGGAGAGGACCGGGAACCGGTCATTCCAGCCTGAAGAGCCGGACTGGTATCACGGGCAACAACAGGAGGATTTTCCAGTGTGATCATCACCAGGTCAGAAACCTGGTATGCACCCCCGGTGACAACACCGGCCATACACCCCGCGGTGCTGGTGTGACTGACTTTTTGGGCATTGAGATGGGCGGTCCCGATGGTGAATAAAAGATATAAACAGGAAAGTGGTGCCAGTGCTTTCATAACACCAGGTTATAGGCATTCATACGATAACTACCAGATATGGTTAAATTTCCTGAAATGTCGTACATTTAATACATCCCATGGCTAATGACATGAAACACATGAATTTGGTTTCCGTTTTCATCTCCTTCCTTCTGCTGATTCACACTTCCTGTGAAAAAGAAGATAAAAAGGTTGATTACTCGGGAACGTATTGCCTGAACATCCAGAACCTTGAAATGATCATTGTTCAGGAAGACGGCGAATTGACATTCACCGTTCAAAATGATTTGCTGGTGGACGGATCCGGAAGCATGGCCGGGGACACACTGGTTCTGAACGCCAGGACTTCCGGTGCAGAAACATTTACCTGCAAGGTGGCGTTTACAGATGACCTCCAGCAGTTTTCAGGCCCGTACGCCATCACCGACGATCTGGGCCGGGTTTTTTCCTCGGGTATCCTGGTGGGGATAAAGGGCAAATGCGCCACATACAATATGGATTTATATGGCGTTCCGAAATTCATCGAAAGCGATTTCACACAGCTGGACAGGATCGCTCAAATATCAAAGTTCCGCTCCGGAGCCGGACATAGCTTTACAGACGGAACTGAATCCTGCAGGAGCATGAAACACTATTTTTCGCCGTTTGCCGAATACCGGGAAAACCATACCGTTGAGATCTTCTCACCGGTGAACGGGAGCATCACCTCGGTATTGAACGATGGACATGGAGCCAGCGACGGGTTGACCAATAAAGTAATACAGATAAGGCCCGATGACCAACCGGCCTTTACCTGTGAATTTTTCCATTGCGACCTTGTTTCGGCAGCCGTGGTGACGGGCAAAAAAGTGCAGGCGGGTGAGTTGCTCGGTCATGCAAGACTTTATTATGATGACCTTGACGAATATGCCTTCAGTTTCGATGTGGCCGTATGGGCCCAGACACCCTCGGGGCCGCGGCTTCTGTCCTATTTTGATGCCCTGACAGATGATGTGTTTGGGCATTATGTCTCCAGGGGGATCGAATCAAAAGGCGATCTGATCATTTCCAAAGAGGCCCGTGACGCCGATCCCATTCAATGCGACGCAGACGAGTTTCTATCGGGGGGTACCCTGGAAAACTGGGTCACCCTGAGTTCAAATTGAATGGGACTGCAAAGAGGTCTTTGTAAAGGTCAGCGAGATAATTGTCATAGCTGCCCTTTTCTACCCTTCGAAATTTGTTTTGTTCAGCACACTCGTCCAACTCTCATAAGCCTTATACCCAATTTCGTTTCGTAAGGCAAGGATTTTGCCGCCGGCTGCTGTTAATGTGATATCATCTGCAATTATCGAAAAGTTATTCCAGGTTTTTTAACGAAATCCCTACCTTCACATTGAGCCAGTGATCTTCAACTATTGATCAATGCACCGGAATGTGTTTTAATTGACGTCCTCCCTTCCCTGAAGAGAACGGGTTTCCAAGGTTAATTATTACTCACCAAGAATGGTACTTCCTTGCGGTTTCCCATAGGTTCCTGCTGCCGACCTCCTCTGAGGTTCGCTTCACAGGCCAGCCCCACCCGTCCGGCGGTTAGAATGTTCCTCGCGGCGTTTACATCAGCGTTCTTCTCATGTCCACATACCATGCATCTGAACAAGGCCTGTTCTGTTCTGTTCTCCCTTGCCGTGTATCCACACACAGAGCATTATAAATACCGAGGGAAATATCCGAACCTTCGGGATAATGTATTGATGAAATTTGATATGCATGACCAGATACCTCTCATCTATTTTCACAGAGTAATTAAAGGTAAATATCTCGTGCACTGGCCAGTATATATTGTGGGGGCTGATGATCGCACACTCACCTTCACTGTGGAAGCAGATCGAACCGACTCTATAAACCAGGAATCAAAAGCTGACATAATCTTTAAACCTGACGATGGAAGAAGACGGTATGTGACCTACGAGATGAAACAACGGATGCATCAACAATCTTTTAGAGAGAAAGTGTTGCTTGCCTACCATGATCACTGTGCATTATGCAGATTAAGACATCGTGAATTATTGGATGCAGCTCATATCGTACCCGATAGTGAAGGTGGCACTCCGATTGTTTCTAACGGATTGGCATTATGCAAAATCCATCATGCGGCATTCGACCAGAATATTATTGGGATCACCCCTGATTATATCATTAAAATCCGGGATGATGTCCTAAACGAAATTGATGGCCCAATGCTGAAACACGGACTTCAGGGCTTCAATGACCAGAGAATTTATGTGCCAAGAGGAATCAACAAACCGAACAGAGATTTCCTTGCCTTCAGGTATTAAAGATTTATAAAAAAGGTTGTTTGAATTTTACAATTTATTTTTTGAAGTTCTTGATCAACTTGTCAATCTCATCAAGAGGCAAACTGGAATTTACCCGTTTCAAATACTCTAATAGATGAACACCCTTTGCCTTACTAATCATATTATTATCAACCAATCTCTCAATCACCCAGATTGTCCCATGTACTTCAACACCCTGACTCTCTGCCTCGACCCTTAACTTCTTATCCCCGGAAAGAAGAGGACATTCCAATTGTAGGGATTTCCACAAAACTGATTTATCCGTAATACCTTTGAAGCTTTTATTTGTTTTAAATTCGGAAATTTCTCCGATTTCATCAGGGCTGAATTCAATAACATTTAATTCTTTTGCCCGGATAAAAACCTCAATCGCTTCTTTCTGATCAGATTTCTTGATTTCTTGAATAACAAATATTGTTGTGCAAATTTCATAATCCAGACTGAAGAATTCTGGCAATGCGCCGATACTGATAATATCGAAAAATATGTTGGTATCCGTTATTATCAGCTTCATACAAGTTGCTTAACCGACTGTCGAAATTCCCATGCACTCACACCGGTATAATAAGCAGCTTCATTGGTCGATATTAATCCTTTACCAAGAGCAAAGTATACCAGGCGCAAGAAACGAACCGGTTTTTCCTGACTTAGGAATTTACCAGGTTCATTGTTGTCCCTGTAGTATCCAAGAGATCGATAATTGATGCTCAGTTTTTTGAATACGTAATCACTGATTATCCCTAATCTTAAAGCAGTTTGAAAAATGGCTGAGATCGATATTCCCCATCGTTCCTTAATCAGAATTAACTCATTTTCATAGAAATGAAATCTTTCATAATGAAGCTCCTTTTCAGCCATTTCTGATGGATACAGGACTGCGTTAGCAAAAACATGACAAAATCTTTCCTCATTTTTGTGCCCCAATTCATCCGGAAACCTGAGCGAACGATGTGCAAGTTCATGCAAGGCAGTAAATCTTTTACGGCAATTGTTCCCCTCGTATAGGCTATGGTTTAAAATAATTACCTTTGATCCATCAACCTCAGCAGATAATCCATCGAAGTTTTTAGGGGCATCAATCTCAATTACTTTGTAGCCTTTGTCTTCCAACATCGCAATGACATCAGGGATCGGATCATACCCTAAATCCCATTGTTCTCTGAGTATATTGGCTGCTTCCACTGCTTCATCCTCAGTAATAACTTCCTTTTCATACTCAAAATAATCTGGCTTTTCATGCAGATTTAACAGGGTCTCCAATTCAATGTATTTCTCCAGCTGGTTTTTTGATTTCTCTTCAATTGAGGCTTTTTGAGTAGTTGAAATTCTGGATGAATGTTTTCGATAATCAGGGTTTCGAAATTCTATCGCAACAGTGGGTTCTGCATAAAAATAATCAACCGGGACTCCTAAGACATTAGAAAGATTGATCAGTAATCTACTGTCAGGCTTCATTATTCCTTGCTCATATTTATTGAGAGATTGTTTGGTGACAACATTCCCTAAAGCATCAGCAAGTTTCTGAAGAGACATGCCCGCCATTTTTCGGGCGGAGGATAATCTTATGCCAAAAGTATTTTCCACGTTCTAAATATTGATTATTGACAAACATACAAAAATTATACCAATTGTCAACCAATCAGCAACAACATTTTTCCAATGAAACTGATTAATCTTTTCTAAATTTTCTGTTGTCGATATTTAAATGAGACCAAATGGTACAACAGGTCAGTGAAAAATAATGGAGCAAGAATTCTCAGCCAGATAATGGGCCGTAAATCTATTTATTGTCCACTCTTTTAAACCCTATCTCCGGCAGCACCACCAGGAATTCTTGGGATTTTTCTTCACAATACCAGTAAACCAGAAAAACAACCCTCGCATCCGTAGCGCGGAATCCTAATTCCTGAAGCCGCTGGAGTTCCTGCTTCATGGATGCTGAAAACCTGAGCACCTGGTCTCCGGCTTTATTCGTACACCCCTCCTCATTCACACGTAGAATGTCGCCTGGTTTTAAAAGATCGACACGACGCTTGACGAATTCGAAATAACCCAGATGAACATCTTTGTGAGTCAGCTGCTTTGAAAGCTCATCCGGCATCGGGTAATCGGTACGGTCCGCTACCCTCTGGATCCCATCGGTATCAATCCCCTCCAGGTAATCGTCGTTATAATGGATCTCAAGCATATTTTTGGCCCGGGTCATTGCTACATAAAGCAACCTCCTGTCTTCATCATTATTCGGTACGAAATGATTGAGCATAAGGTAGACGTTGTCAAACTCCCTTCCCTTCGCCTTATGCATGGTGGCCACCAGGATTGTGTCCCGCCCCGATTCGATAAAGTCCTCCAGGTTGGATTCGGCAAAGAACTGTTCAAAATCGGACCGATATTTGGTGGCAGGATGAAGCCTCTGGAAAGTCTCAACCGCCTTCACAATCAAGTCTGTGGTGGAATTTGCTCCAAACCGGTCCCTCAGGCTTCTCTTAGCCGATTCAAGATTCCCGTCATCCAACGTCTGGTGATCCTCCTTTTTTTCCAGCAGATCGAACACATATCTCACCTCCTGAAGTTTCAACAGGTCGAATCCATCCAGTGTTTGAATCAATCTCGCCGGCATCCCCCTGCTCTTCAACAATCCCACCAGTTGCAGCGCCTCATCATTTGTACGGGTAAGCAGACAGGTTGTGCCTTCCAGTTCCGCCTGGCATATCTGATCCACAACCGGGATCATGATCTGCTCCGAGGAATGCTTGTAGATGCTAATAATCCCGCCATCACGATGGATCGACCTGATCTCGGTTGATTTCATCCGGGTGGTGATATTCCGTGCAAAAACATTGGTGAACTCAACCAGATTCGGAAGACTCCGGAAATTCTCCACAAGTTCGTATTTCCTCGCACCGGGAGATTCCATCAAAGTCCGGAAGTGTTTGTTGTCTGAGCCCCTGAACTCATAGATGTTCTGATCGTCATCCCCCACGGCAATAACGCGCATTTCGGGATTTTCGGTCATCAGGGTCCTGATCAGTTCAAATTCATTGAGATCCATGTCCTGTGCTTCATCGATTACCAGAACCTCCTTGGTAATGCGGGCATGTTCAACCTGCCCATTCTTGATCTTTCCGACTGCTTCTTTGATAATCCCCTCCGATCTCTCCAGGTTGCCAACCCGTCCCAGCAGATCGAAGCAATAAGAATGGAATGTCTTGATCTCGATGAAACGGGCCGCATTCCCGATCAATTCCATTAAACGGCTTTTGAATTCGTTCACAGCAGCCCGGGAGAAAGTCAGCATCAATAACTTCTCATATTTGACATCCTCCATCGTCACGATGGCGGCGAGCTTATGCACCAGCAGTTTGGTCTTCCCGCTTCCCGGACCGGCGGCAGTCACCAGAATCTGGTCCTCCTTGTTATTCACGATAGCCAGCTGGGCAGCCGACAATTCGCCGAACAGCTTTTTAAATTTGGCCGGAGTAATGGTCTTGCGGATTTCATCTTTTCTGCTTCCGGGAAAATACTTGTTGAGGAATGAACTATAATTCAACCTGAAATAATCATCCACGAAGCCAAGAGCCGCACTGTAATCCTGAAGCATCTTTTTGGCATATTCGCCCACAATATGGATCTGCTGGGTTTTATGCTCATAATGGGTTTTCAGCTTCAGGTAATCATCAGCCCTGTACTGCCTCCTGAAATTCGGCTCCAATCTTTGAATATTCAATTTGTTGTAAACCACGAGGAATCCGCCCTCAATGGTGAGCGCTTCGATCCTGGTCAGGTAAAACAGGGTATCTTCCACATCATAGATGCTGATCCCCTTACTGAATAGTTCTTTCCGCTCTTCAAACGCCTTCTTGATTTCATGTATGGAAAATTCGACATACAATGTTTGTCCGTACTCATTACGTTTATTGACCTTCCCGAAAAGAACCCGGATGATAAAATCGGCGAGGATATGGCGCATTTCGATCTTTTTCGAAAACCGGTCCCGCTCCTCCTTGAGCCTGATCTTAAAATGATCATTGGAACCCTCTCGCTTTTCCTTATTGATCCAGCTCTTTACCGACCAGAAGTTCAACAGGGTCCTGATCCGGTTGGGATTGGATGCAATTCCTTTATTAAGCGCCTGTTCGTTGACCTCCTTGATATGGACCACCCGGTCATAATCCTTCATCTCCTCCAGCAAGGCTTTCTCCAATCCGGCATAATCCTTCAGCAGGGCCAGCGATTTTGATTCGTTCTGACCGGGGGTAAAGGAGACGGTCAGATCCCTGGTATCGGCCAGAATGCCCTCCTCCCTGAGCAGGCTGATGACCCGGATCGCCTCCTTCATCCCGATCCCCAGATTATCCGAAATATAATCTACCCGTGACTCCGCTACCTCGTCCGTCACCCGTTGCCTGCTCCTGGAAGCGATCAGCTGTTTCATGATCCGGATGGCTTGCATTTTTTCCTTTTCGTCCATATGCTCCGAAGCGTTGATCCTCATGATCGCTTCGTCTGCATTTTTCGCGAGGATACCGGTGGCATAGATCCGTGGGGAATTGTGGATGCGCTTCAGGTAACCTGATTGTTCCAGTGCGGCCACCGCCGTGGTCACCCTGGTTTCCAACTCCTTCACCTGTTCATTCCATCCAGCTTTTCTTGAGATCTCCAGTGCTGAATTCGACATACTTTCCCGCTGCCTGGTCATCTCTTTCACAGCCTTCCATATCTCCTGGATTTCATGAATTCCAATCTTTGTCTGATTCAGCAGGATAAAATGTTTGGTCAGATCATCCTCGTTGAAAAGCACAAAGCATTCGGCGCTGATCCGTTCATCCCTGCCTGCCCTGCCGGCCTCCTGCACGTAACTCTCAAGTGAATCCGAGATATCGTAATGCACGACCATTCCCACGTTATCCTTATCCACCCCCATACCAAATGCAGAAGTCGCCACCATGATATCCCTCTCACCCGTCATGAATGCATTCTGATTCTCTGCTTTTATCTTTGCATCCATTTTCCCGTGATATGGAAGGGCCCTGTATCCGTCACCGGTGAGCCTTTCTGCAATTTCTTCTGTTCTTCTGACCCGGGATACGTAAACAATCGTCGGACAATCCCTTGAATCGATCAACTCTCTCAGGCGTTGATATTTTTCCTTGTCACCTTTACAAGGATATACCTGGTATTGCAGGTTTTTTCTGGTAGAAGCAGTGCGATACAGCTCCAGGTCCAGTTGAAGCTTGTCTTTAAAGTAGCTCTGAATATCTTCGATTACCTGCGGTTTCGCTGTGGCGGTAAAACAGGAAACCGGGATGGCTTCCGGAAGATTTTTCTTATCCTGAAGGGATTTCAGAAATTCAGCGATATACAGGTAATCCACCCGGAAGTCATGGCCCCAGGATGAAAAACAGTGCGCCTCATCGATCACAAACCGGGCGATCTTCCTCCCCAGCAAAAGATTCTCAATGGTTTTCGACCGCAATGCCTCGGGCGAAATGTAAAGGATCGATGCCAGCCCGTCCCTGATCCTTTCGATGGACTTGGCCCTCTCAATTGGATCCAGCAACCTGTTGATCGTCACAGCATCCGTGATATTATACTTTTCAAGATTGTCCACCTGGTCCTTCATCAGCGACTGAAGGGGGGAAATGATGACGGTCAGCGCATGCGAATTTTTCCCCGCCATCAAGGCCGGAACCTGGTAGGTGAGTGATTTCCCACCGCCGGTTGGGAAGATCACCAGGATGGATTTATTCTGAAGCGCCGCATTGACAGCCTCCTCCTGCAGGGGTTTCCCGTCAAACACTTTAAAGGATGGAAAACCAAAGAATTCTTTTAGTCCACGCATCGCATCAAACGAGCGGTTGCAATAGCTGCAGCCGGGAATACACGGATCCGACCTGAGAGTGAACAGGATGTGCTCCACACTGGGGAAATGATGCAGGACCCAGGGAGGCGTGATGGAGTCCTGCCTGTCACAGGTGATCAATGCCAGTGCATAGGCCAGTGCAACCGGATCTTCGCCGATATACTTCGATATTGACTTATTTGAACAAAACCTGCCCTGAAAATAGGTCCGGATCATCTTCTCGACATCCTCCACATGATCAGGTAATTGTATGAATGAGAAGAATGATTTGAAATATTCTGAACCGCCCAGCAACTTCAGATAGATCTGCTGAAGCTGCTGATCCAGCTTCCTGAACTGGGACACTTCATCGTCAAACAATTCCATGGCCCTGGTGGCATCGATGTATGGATTATTCAGGTTATCAGGATCCAGCTTGTCATCTTTTACCAGGTGGTGGTAAGGTTTTTCGGGGAACAGCAGCGGAGAAAGATACAGGGTATCAATGAACTTGAAATGAGCGAACAACTTCTCCCCCATCCACTTTCCCAGGAACCGTTTATCATGATCGATGATATTGTGCCCGCATAAATATTCGGACCCTGAAACGAATCGCCTCAGCTCATCCAGGGAGGAAGAATGGAAAACACTCCCATTCCCATCGGTCGCCCCGATATCCTGGATTGCTCCTGATTTTACGTTGACTTCCGTATCAAGAAAAGTAATTCCGGGCATTTGCTGAATTCAATACAATGATCCTGTTCCAGTATACGGATTGTATCATAAAGAAGTTCTGAAAACAATGAACCACAGACAATTTAAGAAATTACTATATTTTTGCACTGATTTATATTTGCTATCGAAATATAGTCCATGTAATACAACAAATTATGACTGCGAAAAACCGGAAGTTGAAGAAAGACAATGAATTTATACCCTGTCCTGAAGACAATGGCGATGAATTTTATCCCAACGGTATTTTTGTGTTCAATATTACGAAGATGACCGAATATATCCTGAACCATCAGGACATCTTCATTGCTGAAGAAGTAACTATTAAAGAGTTTCACAAATTCTTGAGCATAAACGAATCACATATAGACTCAGTCGATATTTCAAAGCCGGTAATTCTTGCCGAGATTGCTCCCGGAAGATATAACCTGATCGACGGACAGCACAGGGTTGAAAAAGCACACAGGCTCGGTATTGAAAAAATCAAAGCATACAGGATAACCCCCGACCATCACATCAGGTTTCTGAACAGCAAATTCGCATATGAAAAATATGTTGAATACTGGAATGATAAATTGTAAAAGTCAGTATCGGAATGGACGGGGAGAAGTTTTAGGGAATTTTCTTGCGCTTTTTTTGTCACAAATATTTACTATTTTTGTGACAATTATATTCGGTAAGAATGTCAGAATCAGTTCAAAATAGAATCAAGGACAAATTAAAAAAAATGCCAAAGGGTAGCATAGTCTTTATATCAGATTTTTCTGAAACTGGGACTGATACTGCTATCAGGCAGGCTCTACAACGATTGAGCAAGGATGAATTTATTATCAGATTGTCTCAGGGTATTTATTACTACCCCAAGATTGATAAGTTGCTTGGTTTAATAAAGCCTTCTGCGGAGCAAATTGCAGAAGCTATAAGAAACAGGGATAAGGCACGGATTATACCAACTGGTTCTTATGCACAATACCGATTGGGACTAACGACACAGATCCCCATGAATGTGGTTTACCTAACTGATGGGTCTCCGAGGAAATTACAGGTTGGCAACCAGAAGATCACGTTCAAAAAGACAGGTCCTAAGAACCTTTCCGTAGAGCATACTCTAACATCCTTGATCATACAGGCTTTAAGAGAAATCGGAGAGGGAAATATTGAACCAGAACAATTAAACCAGATCAGAGAGATCATCAAGAAATCCAATGAATCAAAGAAGATCAACGAGAACATAAGGCATGCTCCTTCATGGGTTAAGAAGCTGATCCTTAATATTTTAAACTCTCTTGACAATGAGTAACTGGCTTTCATTGGATATAGAACAGCAAGTGGATCTTTTTACACAAGCTGGTGCAGTAACTGGATTGCCCCCATTTGCTATTGAGAAAGATGCATGGGTTACCTTGGTCCTCCGAATGTTTTTTATTTCAGAATTGTCTGAACATATTATTTTTAAGGGTGGTACATCATTAAGCAAGGTATACGGTCTGATCAAGAGGTTTTCTGAAGATGTTGATCTGGCGATTGATAGGGAATATCTCGGATATAAGGGTATGCTGACTAAGGGGGAAATTAGGAAATTGAGACGGGCATCCCATGATTTCTCCTTAAATCAGATTCCGGAAATCTTACATGCACATTTGGATGCATATGGGATTGATTCTGATTTGTAAGAGATCGTTGTACCGAATACTGAAATTACTGATCAAGACCCTGAAATTGTGTCCGTTAATTACGAATCTGTCTTTGTTGAAGAGAAATATTTGCCCGATAGAGTTCAGGTAGAGATTGGTGCAAGATCATTAAATGAGCCATTTTCCATACGTTCAATTAGTTCGCTAATTGACGAAACCTTTAGTGACTCCGAATTTGTGGAAGAGTCATTTAACGTGAAATCAATAATTCCTGAGAAAACATTTCTGGAAAAGATGATCTTGCTTCACGAAGAGTTCCAGAAACCAGAAGAGAAAGTCAGATCGCACCGAATGTCCCGGCATCTTTATGATATCTACTCAATTCATAACACTGATCATGGTGTGTCCGCAATGAAGGATTATGAATTATTCAGAGCAATATGCACCCACAGAGCTGTCTTCACACCAGTACAAGGTGTAGATTATGAAGGTTTGAAACTAAACGATCTGAAGATCTTGCCCTCAGGTGATTTAGCGGATAAGTATAAGGACGACTACCAATCGATGAGGGAGAATATGATTTACGGAGAAAGTCCTGAATTTGAAGTGTTAATAGAAACAGTTAGCAAAATCCTGAGTTGAACTTAAATATTCTTTTTCGGCCCTATTAATTGTCAAACTCGTAAATTCATCAAGTACGAGTCGGCGTCAGTGAGTTGCCGTATATCGATTAAATAGAGCTAAAAAGAAACGATCACTCTATTGGGGGTAGTGATCGAAATCCTTGAAAAGTGGAGCGTATCAGAACACTCGACACGTCACTCTAAACGCTATAATTCAATAACTTACACCGATTACCCAAAACTATGGTATACTAATTGGTGAATTTTATTCGGCAAAACCGCAAAGAACATCTTGGTTTCACAAATGTATTAAAATGCCGTCACAACCCCAAGAAATGGTTATTTTGCTGGCTCTCGAACCCCAGTCCAAGCAGACCACTTGGGTTCATGAACTGGCGGGGGTCGAACTCTCATCCCCAACCATTAAGTTCATGACCTGCGGGTTCTCGAACCCTGACACCTTACAGTTAACCCTTAAGCCTGACATCTTCGTGTCCTATTAATATCCCAACCAAAGGGATTACTTTTCCAGATTTGATTATTCTATTTTGGAATTTTTTCACGCATCTGAAATTTGATGACTTCTTATCTGGTCAGGAAAACAGAATGACTTTCTGCCAATCTGGATTTTTTTTTGCAGGAAATTTTGAAAGCCGATTTAAAACAAACTTCTTAACCGCTCAGGAAACAGGATTAATGATAAGTGGTTAAAAGAACCTCTTGGAGCACCCACAGGCATACACGGTGGGTATCCCCAGTAGTACTATAAGGGGGCGATACCGAGGTAGGGGTAACACATGAACATTATTAGTTATTACTGTCCTGCTTTCATTGTCCGTGAGTATTTATAAGAAAATGCTTATGAAACCCGAGGCAATAATCCCAGACAGTAATCAATGTACCACAGGCTTCCATCATTTTGTTGGTGGCTTTGTCCTTGACATTCCTTGCGTTCGAACTGACA
>Ga0272443_10003492_pt1 | contig 18477 bp, 17 predicted proteins | sample SSMAcet12_FD_193581 | JGI IMG/M metagenome (GOLD analysis project Ga0272443, IMG submission 193581) | Marine sediment archaeal communities from Little Sippewissett salt marsh, Falmouth, MA, United States - SSM-Acet-12 | ecosystem: Environmental > Aquatic > Marine > Wetlands > Sediment ... | reverse complement strand
TAGTCTTAGTGAAGGTCAGGCGATGATGACGCAGATACATTCCACAAAACTGGGTCGGACCAGGTCGCTTTCGTGGATGGCAAAACGTGCGGGCTGGGAGAAGGGCTTTTGTAACGTGGACCCGTCCGAAGGCCAGCCAAACGAAAATTGTCCGGATATCACGAGCGCGCCACCTGATCTCCTTTGTACATACCTTGAGGTATGTGGAGGTATGAGTTGTCCTGCATGGAAACATCCTGGATGTCCTAGTGGTTTAGCACATAAAGTACCTTCTAGCGATGGTGATCCAGTGTTTCCAAGATTTCCGATTATATTTACCGATAGTGCGGGTACACAAGTTGAACTTCCTCCTGAGAATGCAGTTGAATTTATGGGATTTGTTAACAAATATAGGAGATGGTGGCAGGGAATGAGTTCAGATTATTCCAATCGAACTGGGGTATTAGGCGCATTGGGCTTTGCAGGGAATACATTTATAAGAGCCTCGATCTACCTTGGTAATGCAATGCCTTGGCAGGCAACTCAGGGTCCTTGGGATATGGCTGGCATAAACTATATTGACTGTAGCACCATTGCAGAAGAAGGTGCTCGTAATTTCATGTATTCTAGTGTTAATCAATTTGGTCAACTTGGATGGACAAAACCCGTATTTTTAGAATTTCAGGACATTGGTTATCCATTTCATCCGGGTGTTCATAACTGGCAGTTCATAAATATTGAAAATGAAGATTGGGGTATTATTATTGATCCATGGTTATGGGGGGATGAAATATTTATAGCCCCTATTAACTATCCTAATATGTTCGATTTTGATCACCTATTTCCAGTTTTTCGACATGACGACTAATAGTTACAGATACATACTTTCATTTCTGTCAATGCTGCCACCGTCCTGCATATACATCATGCTGGCCATTGCATGCTGCAACCTTTTATCGTGTCAGGGAGGGATTACAAGCATTCCGGAAGGAGAATGGATATTATATCTGGGATATAACTCAATTCATAGTATTAATTCCTGCGATGTTGCAGTCGGTCCGGATGGTCAGCTTGTATTTGCCACGAGATACAGCCGATCGTTTGTCGATGACCAGAGTAAACTGTTGTTTCAAACCCATGGCTGGAATAGACAAATAGCGCTAATCAAAATTGATAGTAGTGGTCACTTAATCGACAGAATTACGATTGGAAATGCTGATGCTTTTGTAGATTTTAATTCTGTCGAGACCGATCAGGGTGGTAATATTTATATATCGGGGGATTTCTGTGGAGAGATTTCATTTTACTCTCCCGGTATTGGTGTTCACATCACAGCAGATCATACTGACGGGTATCTCTGTAAATTCAATAATGATTTTGAATGCCTTTGGGCGGTGCAGAGTTTCGTGCTTGCCAACTTCGCTGTGGCCGATGATGGAAATGTCTACGCGATTGCCGATGATCATGATACCTCGGGACATAAATGCAGAATTCTGAAAATCTCGGTAAACGGGGACATTGAGTGGGAAACAGAGGCATATGGTCGCACACAATTTAATGATATTCATGTTACGCATGATGGAAGAATATTAGTTGTCGGTGATGTGTTAAATGGCAATACGCGCATATTCCAGGATGTTGACGGAATCGAATGTCCCCAGGGCTGTTATCCCGAGGATCAGGATGAAGTGGATAACAAGTCATTTCTGGTTGAAATTGATGAAACCGGGAATTGTCAGAATATCCTCTGGATACCTTATCTCGTGAAATCAATCGATTCGGACTCTGAAAATATATGCGTTGCCGGCAGTCACTACGTTCTGTTAACCGATTTGGAGTATTCAGGGGTGTGGTTAAGGCGCTGGAATTCAACAGCCGAATTCAAAATTAACGATGTCGCAATGGTTTCATCGGGTAATATATATGCAACCGGAATGTTTAAGGATTCGATAGACTTTGATCCGGGACAGTCTGTCGATTACTGGAGAACTGAAAGGGGATTTGCCGGATTTCTGGTGGGTCTTGATAATGAGGGAGACTACCTCGGTGTCAACATCTGGAATGACAATTCGAATTCTCAAAACAGGGGAATAAGCATCGCTGAAGGAGAAATTGGGGAAATTTATGTCACCGGAAGCCTGCGTGCGGAAAATTTACTCATGAAGTTTTCAGAAAATGAAATGTTCTAGATTATTCGTTATGTTCCATTATCGTAATTGTGATGATGAGCGAGCGTCCGAGCGGTACAGCAGCGTTAACCACCGAACATTATACGTTCGACGCATGGGGTGAGCACGCGGACACGGGCTCTGTCCCCACAACCGAGAATAAAATCCGTTACGCGGGAAGTCGCGTGGAATTTTTCGCGAATGGATCCACGCAGGATGTGGTGTACCTTTGCGGTGAGAGGCACTACATGCCCGTGTATGGACGATTTTTTCAGCGGGACAGGTTGACGTATGAGCGCATGCCGTCACCTGCCAGGCCACTAACCGTAAATCCATACATTTATGCCGAAAATAATCCGGTAATGAAGAAGGACCTGACCGGATTGCAGCCGGCCGGTTACTATCGTGGAGCGACAATGGGTGGGCAGAATATGTTTATCGGGACGGAGATGCCTCCTGAATCGCAGATGTACGATTGCTGTGCTTCGGGGTATAATAGTCTTAGTGAAGGTCAGGCGATGATGACGCAGATACATTCCACAAAACTGGGTCGGACCAGGTCGCTTTCGTGGATGGCAAAACGTGCGGGCTGGGACAAGGGGCTTTGTAACGTGGACCCGTCCGAAGGCCAGCCAAACGAAAACTGTCCGGATATCACAAGCGCACCACCTGATCTCCTTTGTACATACCTTGAGGTCTGTGGAGGAATAAGCTGTCCGGCATGGAAACATCCTGGATGCCCTAAGGGGATGGCTAAAAATAATTTAGGAGGGGACACATTGGATCCAAGAGTTGAAAATCTTGGAAATGGTGAATCAATATTCTATGATAGCTATGGGCAAGGTCGTACCATGCCTACAAATGCTGCTGAAACATTATTATCTCTATGGGCCAGTTATGATGATTATGTTTCCGGCCTATTGAGCGATCACAGCACTGGTGTAATATCAAACATGAGGGAGTTTTTCGGGACCTCTTTGCCTATATGGATTTATTCGAAATTATTATTCCGCTGCGGTTTATGGATAACACATCCTGATGAGTTGTCATGCAATGAAATGCAGGATCTTGTTGCCCCTTATTTATATGGAATTGTAACTCTAGTTGAATATAACGAGTTCAACGCTATTCAAGCAGGCTGGACTGTCGAAAGAGTTAATTTTTTGGGTGATAACGAACGTGCTCTTCACCATTGGGTTGAAATGGATAATACATCTTCTGGAATGGAGTATTGGTCTGTATGCTTTGATCCATGGATGCACCAAGACTCAAGGATAGTATTTATACTTAGATATCCAGTAATGGACCCTCCATTGACATCTTACGGTGGTTATCCGCAAGGGTTATTAAGGAGAGGGTACGGTGACGGTTGGAATGATGTCGGCCTGGCTTATTAAAATTATGTATACGCATTTAGGATGAATAAATCACTTATAACATTGCTTATTTTAATTCCTTTACTTGCAGGATTGTCAGTACTAATTGGAATCGCCACTAAAGTAGTTAAATCCCCCACATCCGTATGGGAAGCAAACTGGCAACCTATAGAAATGTCCTACTATCCTTTTCCTGTTAGCATTGCTTCAGATTCCTCCGGCAACATCTATGTTACAGGTACGGAAGCCGGACCCAGGCACTCTATCTTTAATAATCCAATACAAAATGGGTATTATCTGAATCAGTTTACCGGAAACGGTGAATTTGTGGCGTCCAGGCTTTTAAATATTGGGAATCCGGTATTGCTTGAGGATAATGGCTTCATTTACATTGCGGGTAAAACTGATGATAAACTTCTGGTGCAGAAATTACGCAGTTTTAAAGATACTGAATGGACGGCGACTCTTCCATTGGACAATAATTTCTACGTCGATGATATAAATTCATTCGGAGGTTTTATTTACGTCCATTTATTGCAAATTCATCATAATTCCTCAATCGTAGTTATTGATTCTGAGGGGAATATCAATTCGCATCTGGCATATCCCGACATAAACATCCTCTTATTCGACATCAATGGTAATGGCGATATATATTTTACCGGCAGCGCTTCAAATGTTGCGGAAGAATCGGGCTGCAGCGGTTGGGCTATCGGTACGATAACTGACGATACAATAAGCATGTTAAAGTACGATGACAGGTTCTGCGGTACACACCTGTTAATAGATTCAGATGGAAACATAATTATCTCGAATTTCGATAGCATCATTAAACTAAATGTTAATTTAGACGTGTTATGGGAGGTCAGGTTAGGGGACTTGCCATATAACGCACATGCACTTGATGTGACGCTCGATGATAACAGTAACATCATTGCATGTGGAAGTTTCGGGGAAGCAATGAATGTTATTACAGTTAACGACACTTCAGCAATTGTTGGACCGGGTCGTAGAGACTGTTTCCTGATTGTTATTGACAGTAATGGCGAGCTTGTCTTTGAAACCTCGTGGGGAACATCGAGTAACGACGATTACTGCATGGCGGTTGATATCGGACAGGATAGCAGCATATATGCATTCAGCCTTTTTAACAATAAATCCTGTTTGTTGAAGTTCATAATTCCGTATGGTGAATAAATATTATCGATAATATCTATTTATCAAGTGTGTTTAGCAACGAAAGGACACATTAGAGAAACACAGTTATTAGTAATAAGTACTAAGGATTTAAAGAATCTCTTCAAATATCCTCGGATATTTTAAATGATTTTGACTTGCCGGGTTTATCTTCAGAATCGAGATCTGGAATATCAGATTCTTTTATATCATCTTCCGGAACAATATCGAGAATAGAAGGAACCTTACCTATATCAGTCTGATTGTAAGTAAATTCTGGAATATTGCCGGGAAGATTCGGAAACATCTGTGGACTGCCCGGTAAGCTGCTAACACCTGTCAGAATATTCGGGTCAACGCCTTCATGATTAATATTGTCTACAGGATTACTGGAATATTTTATAATGTCATGATCTGGAACTTGAGGATTACCGCCAGAAGGTAACATGTGGTTATGATCGATGCCAGCTAAAGGGCCAGGGTTAAGGCCGCCGAACGTATCTCCTGGTTTCCTCATTGCCATTGGAAGATGATCTTCCGGATTGGGAGTATCTCCATTACGTTTAATTGCATGCCTTAAAACGTCATGTGGTGAAGGCGGTTGAGTATAAAAGGTTACAGTGAATTCATAGTCCCCCTCGCCAGAATAGTCTGTATGTTGATATACTGGCACAGTGGCAGCCACTAGTTCCTTTTGCTGTAAAGCATCATCCAGTGCCTGTTCCGATGATTTATCGCGAGCCATCTGCCATATCCTGTCAATTCCATGGTGACGCTGAACAACGTGTTTCGGCGCTTTACCAGGCCGAAAACCCTTTATATTGGCACTATTTGTAAGGTTTATGAGGACCTCCTCATATGCTTTTAATATGGCGTCAGCATAGACTTTAATCCTGCTCCTGAACATAACAGGATTAATCTCTGTAAATTCCAGTATTTCCATATCGCGCTCAATTCATCGTGGTAGAAGATGTTTAAATCTCATTCGCGGGACTGGGTATAAATTTGTTTTCCCCCGGAACCGTAATCGGGAGAAAACCATAATCGGGACGAAGAACATTGTACCATAAAGAATAACCTTTGGGGAATATGTCGACCTGGTGCGCCGGTTTGATTCCTCCGATCGAATTCCCGCCTGTGTGCGAAGCATTTTTATAAGTCCCATCCGATAACCTCGATTGCAGGGGAGTTCCCGATTTTGGCTTCGTGATCCAGTGTTAAATTCGGGTTGATTATATCATGACGCATAATGACGGATCGTCGATAAAATGCTATTATTTATGTGGATTTCTTAATCTAAACACATAGAACCCTCCAAGAGGTGGCTTCAATGAAATATACGGTTTTGCTGTCAGCGATTTTAGTCCTGGCCATTATGGGATGTTCGGGTTCGTCCGCGGACCTTCCGACCTCCCCGTCCATGACCCCGGACAGGACGGTTGAGACATCGTCCAGCCATTACCTGTGGGGGATGTGGGAATTCCAGGCCGATCCACAGGCGGGAACGCTTGAAATAATCCCGCTGAGGTCATCCGCGTTTCACGCGAACGTGCTTCCGTTCCTCGAACCGCCCGCAGGACTGAAACTGTCGATCGCGAACCTTGTGTTCGACGGGGACATTGCGGATGTCGATGTGCGTCTGACCCACCCGTTCCCCGGATACAGCGAGTACACGGGATTCGATGTGTGCGGAATTCTCATATCGAACGGTATGTGGGAGGGTTTCGGCAATCCCGATATCGTGATGGCGGGTCCCGGCGACACGAGGCTTCTCAATGCCGATGGTTACACGCGATGGTGGAATCCGTCGGAATTCGCGGTGGACGGTCAGCCGATTCTCCGCTACAGGGACGGCCTGATGGGAACCAAGAACGACGTGGCAAATTACAACTGTACGGTTAACGGATACAAGCTTTTCTGCGACGATCTTGACGCCGATGATGATTTCAAAATCCTCGGACCCGATGACCGCGTGACGTTCACGCACGGTTACATGAACGAGCGTCACTACACGATCGATTTCACCGGCGGGATGGCATTCAACTACGCGGTGGACGCGTCGTGGGAGCCGCCGACAGGCGATGAACCTTACACAGAGGAAGATTTCCCGATGGATGCCAACCGGACAGAGGCGTGGGCGATATCGGTTACGGAACTTGAAAATACTCTCTGGAGTGCCGGAAGCGAGAGCGGTGGAAATCTTTCGCTGATGATCGACGTCTGGGATCATATGAACGCCGACCAGAACGGCGTGTGGGCTGACTCACCCGGTCACTTCACTCCCGCCTACACGAATGCAGCAATCGGCGGCGGGGATCATTACTCGACCTACCAGATCGAAATCGTGGATGCGACTCCGCCCGCGGGCGAGATGGATATTCTCATCGAGGTTGAGTCAGAGGTTCTCGGATTCTGGGACCTTCTCCCCGATGTCCCGCAGACCGGGTACTTTATCTACACCGCCGATGTCGCGGGTGAGACGCTTTTCCTTACCAGCCCCAACGGTGGTGAGGAATGGTACGTCGGCGAGGAGCATGAGATCACATGGAACTCACAGTCGGGGATCACCGAGGTCGATCTGCTTTATTCGAAGGATGACTTCGTCAGCGATATCAATACAATCGTGACCAACTGGCCGGATTCGGGAAGCTACCTATGGGAGATTCCTGACGATCCGTCGGAGACGGTGAAGGTGCGGGTGGTCGAGTCGGGCGGCGGACTGTCGGATGACAGCGACGATTATTTCACGATCCTGCCGGACATCTGCGACTTCGGTACGACAGGACACGAGCTTGATACCGATCATCACGTAATTTCGGGATGCTGGTCGCATACCGGCATACTCGCGACGTGGCAGGACTCGACACAGCGGATTATCGGACATTCATGGCCCGGTGAAGGTGCCGGTGGAGTAATCAAGGTGTTCAATGCATCCGATCCGATGGCAGGCGCTGTCGCATCGTATGACACCGGCGACCTGATCTACTGCAACAACGACCAGGCGATGTGGATCGACAAGATGTCGGAGACGGGCATAGACAGGATTATTTACAACAATTTCGGCTCCGGTAGCCCCACATCCGGATACCAGCTCAAGACGATCGACTGGAACGGGACGGGTTTCGAGAACCCGCAGACGCTTCCGAAGTCGGGAAGTATCTGGAGCCTGTGCGTGACCCCGGACGGAGATATCATCCTTCACAACGCGTACTCGGTCGCGCCGTCATTCTATTTCTATGACAAGTCGAACAACTACAGCTACTCGTTCATGTTCCAGCTTCAGCAGACGACGTGCGATTTCGGCTCGGTCGGAAGTATCCGGGAGATGATCTACAATCCTGAGCTTGACGCCGTCGTTATCTTCTGTAACAACCAGAACCTTAACAACGATGGCCAGGTTTTTGTCCTCAGCATGACAGGCACGCTTCTGTACGAGGATACGTCGGTGTTTGACATTGCCGATGGTCATAAACTGGCGTTCAGAGTCGGAATCGATATCGACATGAGCGAACCCGGGTGCAGGATCGTTGTATACGGTGGTGAGGATGATCTGGATAACAACACGCTCTCTTGGTGTTTTGCGCGGTACTCGGCAGATTTCGAGGAGAAGGCCACGTACGAAATTACCAGCCCGCCTTATTACGGTCCGTGCCGTGGTGATATTGCCGCGGACGGAACGCTCTGGGCATCACCGCACACCGGAACGGCACACTTTTATGAATTTACTCAGCCCCCGGACTGGTAGAATACAGTCAGCGGAATTCCAGATAACAATGTAATCCGATCCCGGTAAAAAGCCGGGATTTTTTACACAATAGAAAAAAATCCCTCTGATATGAGGGAATTGGGTGCTGGTTCAGGATTTTAAATTTCAATCAGTTATCAATCGCGACTTCCCAGTCTGACGGCCAGTTGGAGCCTGATGAGATGCGGAGCATGAGAATCTCTCCGTCGAGCCTTTCGTTGAGGTCGTTGTCGGACGGAAGAGGGGGCATGCCGATGGTCGTTGTATTCAGGGGCTGGTCGGACTGTACCTTGAGAAGAAGTCTTGGCGCGTGATCGAGGTCATCCTCGGTTCGCTGGAGCGCGTTATCAGACCTGAACGACCTCTGGAAACCATAGGGGCCCGCGTTGTTTGAAAGGATCAGCCCGAAGTTGGATGTCGGATTGTCGAACCACTCCTGCACGTATGCCGCGAGATTGCCGGAGCCACGCCACATTTCATTCTGCTTGAACTGACCGATATCGTCACCAGTGAGGGCAAGGCTCGGGCCGTCGGGCTGGTTGTTCCAGGTTATTGTTCTTGGATCCCAGTTATCTGACGCAAGCGCGATCGGGATATTCTGTGTTCCCGGATCGAGAGAACCTTCCTCGTATACATTGAGGTAAGCTTCGAGTATCTGTGTTCCCGCGGGAAGGGTGGGAAGGTAGAAATGAATGTACGTCCTCTGCTCCCCGTTCGGATTTGGATGCGATCCTGTGTTAAGCCAGAAAAGTGTTCCGAAATTATGATCACCTTCAAGGCATGCCGCACCATCGCGACAGATCACGTACGCGTCCTTGTCGGCCGTACACCATATATAGGCAACCCCAGCATCGGCCGAACCTGATAACTGCTGCGATAATCCAAGCAGGTTCTGTAGCTGCGATGAACTACAGCCTATTGAAGATAGTGTAAACAGAAGTAATGATGTCAGTAGAATAGTTTTCAGTGCTCGTTTCATGGTCATATCTCCTTTATTCTGTTTTAGGGCCCGTCCCATTTATTTTTCAATGGAAATCGAACTTGCGTTATTATTTGCAATCTTCGTTCCACGGAACAGGTGGTTTTCCAGGAAATTCGGCAAGAAGTCAATATTAATGAGGACTGCAGGATAATAAAGTTAAAATGTAAATGAGTTACATAAGTTACAGAAACTATCGGATCATCTCATTTTGAAAGTTAAAACCGCTTATGCTGAACAACCCCATAACGGGTATAATTGCTGATGAGGAACTGTAATGCTAAATAGACCTTTATTATTTTTAATGCTGTTTAATTCGATACTGCTTTATTGTACCGGATGCTCGGGAAGCGGTATTGTCCCGGATTACATGGACCTCGATGGCCATGTGATCGTTGTAACGGGCGACTCGATCGCTTCCCATCTGGAACGGGGCACGTTCGATCAGGCTCTGTCGGCCGGCACTCTTGAGGACCTTTTTCAGCCCGCTCCCGACGGCTTGAATACCGTTCATATTGTCAACACGGGTATCGGTGGTAATTTCGTTAAACAGATCGAGGGCAGGTTTAAACGGGACTGTGTCCTGTGGCATCCCGAAACGGCGGTAATTTTCGGTGGCACGAACGATTTAAAGCATGGCACATCATCGCAGGAATCGTTCATCAGCTCGTGGCGATCGATGCTTGATATGTGCAGGAAGCATGAAATAAAGGCTGTCGTATCGGGAGTAATTCCATCCACTTCATTTTCATCAGAGCTTATGCGTGAGAGGGATCGGTGGAACAACGCGCTGCGTCAGCTTGTAAAGGAGTACGAAGGGTTTATTTACATCGATCCCGGTCCGCTCGTCGGGCAGTACAGGGAAGACGGAGACGAAGGTAACCTGTGGGACATAAGGGAAGAATACGACACTCTGGATGGAATTCATTTGTCCGATGAGGGTTACGTGGCGCTTGCACGCGGAATTCTTGAAGCGATTACAGGTGTGAGTAATTAAAGGCCTTTACAGTATAATTAAAATACCGGTACCGCAGACTGAGTATGGTCAACAAGTCTTAAGGGGAGCAAGGCATGAGGATACTCACATTTACCATCAGCATTATCCTGATATTCTCGACACAGGCATCGGGAGCCTTTGAACAATGGTCTGTTACGGAGAATGATTTTATTTACCCCTCGTTATCCAACTACCTTCCTCAGGATGCAATAAGTCCTGTCGCGTTTCAGTACGACACAGACATATGGAGCTACATCGCGGTGAGGTACTCGATTCCGATCAGCGTTGAAACAAGGGATTTAAGGGGAATGATCACATATGGGATTGAGCGCTCGCATGGGGTTCTGGTCGGGATGCTGCATGGGGACACGTACGTGCATCTATTCAATCTTGAGCCCGCGTCCGACACAGAGTATATATTTTATTTCGAGGAGATAGATTTCGGGAGTTTTATATCCGGTTATGGTGAAACGACAGTGGTTTACATGGCAGGCAATGATTGCGATATTAATACAGGTGAAGAAGTACCGGTACTAAAAGCGTTTCGACTTGATCCGGATTATCTGGACTACCGGGAGATGGAATGGGAACCTGAAGTACTCCCGGTTGAAGGATCGGAACTGAAATTAAGGGCAGGGGATCTGAACCGGGGAGTAGTAATCTGGATGACGTATCCCCACTCAAGGCATTCGGGGCCATTCAGAGTCACCCAGGTTCATTACCAGATCGATCCCGATGATCCGGGAATATTGACTGAAACGAGGCGTGAGACAACTGAAGATTTTTTTACGGAGCTTCCGTCCGATCCACCATTTGTCTGGCTCGATTGAAAATAACCTGTATATGAAAGCCTGTTAAACTTTCTAATTAAGGGATTTAAGAGACTGCAGGTGTAGTTATGTTAAGCGGATACAGCCTGGAAATGATGATCTTCGGAGATTCCATCGTTGCCGATCTTACACCGGGTGTATTTTCAAGGGCGGTTGCGTTCTCCAAATTCAAACCTTCGTTCAGTCCCGATGGTGGCGGACTGCCTTATATTGAAGTAAAGAATCATGCGGTGGGCGGGAATAACGTAGACATGGTTCACGCGAAGTTTTTCAGGGAGTGCAGGCTTGATAAACCTGATATAGTGCTGCTCAATGGGGGAACGAACGACCTCTACGGTTGGGGTACTACGATTTCCACCTTCATGCTTGCCTGGAAAAACATGCTCGATCACTCGCGCGATAACGACATAGTTTCAGTATGCCTTGGAATCGTGCCATCGTCATTATTTACAAACGACCAGATGCAGAAGCGTGACAAGTGGAACGCGTCGCTGAAAATCCTCGTGGACAAGTATGAGAACGCAATTTTCGCCGATGCGGACAAGTATGTGGGAAGGCACAGGATAACCGGTGACGCCGGAAACCTGTGGGACATCCGCGATGAGTACAACGTCGACGGGGTTCATTACAACACGTCCGGGTCCATAGCGATTGCACACTCCGTTCTTGACGCGATGGCGGAACTTGAATTTTCCGAAGAATGATAAAGTAACCTGATTATCAATACCCAACATTAATTATCCTGTTGATTCAAACCTCCCGGCAGGGCATAATTGGCCGGTTACTTTTATATTAAAGGGGATTAATTATGGCTGAAGGAAAATTCGCATGTGCCATCAACTGCATGGACGGCCGGACGCAGGAACCGGTAATTAAGTGGTTCAAAGAAAAGTACGGGGTTGATTATGTGGACGCCGTGACCGAACCAGGCCCGCTGAAACATCTGGCGGAGGGAAATCCAATCACGACTGAAACGATGCGTGAACGAGTCGGAATCTCGGTCAACGGACATGGATCTAAAATAGTCGCACTGATCGGTCACGATGACTGTGCGGGAAATCCCGTCTCCAAATCCGAACAGCTTGAGCAGATGGATGTAGCCCTCGATATTGTGAGGTCATGGGGATTTAACGCACAGGTGATAGGCATCTATGTTAATTCGAATATCGATGTTGAAGTTGTCAGGGAATAGGATTACCTGCCCGCGATAACCTCGTCGAGGCGTGCGCTGACCGCCAGCCGTCTTAATAACTGGATGGTGTTCTCGCGGTCCTGCCAGTCCACATAGACCGCGACATCCCCCTGAAGCGTAATCAGGTCGATTACGTTGATCTTGTTTTCTGAGAGGATTTTCGAAATGTGCGACAGGATACCCGGCTGGTCCTGGAACTTCGGTGACGATATTGTCACCCTTGCCACGTCTCTCCTCAGGGATATCGACTTGAAACTCGCTTCCGCCTGGAGTTTCTTGTGGATTATATGGTACGCCTTGTCGCTGTCGGCTTCCGGCACGAAAATCCCCATGTAACCATGTGTGACCGCGAGTCCGTGGAACGTTATTTTCGATTCGTCGAGACCTGCCGCGATGTGGCTTAAGAGCCTGGGGTCCTCGATCGCTTCCTCACCAACGACATTAACGAGTGCAAGCGGAAACGGGGTTGACCTGAGGGTCGCACGGAGAAATCCCTCGATTAATGTGCCCCCGACCGTTATGTCGTCCTCTTCGAAATGAACAACCCGTGCCCGCATGTCGGGTGTTTTGTGCTCGAGGGAGTGCGGGTGAAGCACCAGCGCTCCCGACCTTGCCATGCTGTCGAGCTGGTCGGTCGAGATGACGGAAATTTTTTCCGGTGACTCAACAGCTCTCGGGTCTCCATCGAGAACCCCGGCTGTATCGGTGACTATGACCACTTCGTCGGCGTTAATGAGCTTTCCGATAAAGAACGCGGTTGTGTCCGACCCGCCGCGCCCGAGCGTAGTCAGCTTGCCTTCAGGGTCGCGTGCGAGAAATCCACAGATCACAGGTGTAATGCCGCGTTCGAGAAGTGGCAGGATATGCGTGGATACTTTCTCCTTTGAGTCCTTCTCGTGTAGTGTCAGCCTTCGATCCTCGTTGATCTTCTGGCGGCTCAGGGCCTGTTCACCGACCTCGCTCGCGAGAAGCGGCCACGCTTCATCGGTCGGAAGGATAGCCTTGGCCGGGTGTCCATGAGCCTCGAGCGCCGCAGCGAAAAGGGTGGCGGATGTCATTTCGCCGAAAGCGGCAACCCGTACGGTGTCTCGCGGTGTCGGATGGCCTTCGGTAACTTCGTGGGCGAGGTTGATAAGGCGGCTGGTTTCATCTCCCATGGCGCTGACGACCACAATGACGTTGTTGACGGAGGCGATTCTTGCCACCTTGGCAGCGTTCGAGCGCATACGGTCAGCGTCCTGGAGGGTCCGTCCGCCGAATTTGATAACAAGAGTTTTCTTTTCGGGCATATCTGCCATACGGTCTGTATTCTACATTATTTACGGGAGTGAAAGCTATCGGAAGGTGTTGATCTCCGGCCAATTCATGGAATGCATGGGCGGATCTTTCATACGGCAGCCCATGCCTTTGTCATGATGGCAGTGATTGTGTGTTGCCGGGTTTAAGTATCAGAGCAGGCCGTGTGATGTAATGAAATTTCTGATTCCGTCCTTATCGAGTTTTCCATTCGATGCGGTCGAGTAGGTTCTGAAGTTATCTCCGCGCTTGGCGCCGAATGGCCTCAACACGAACATGTCATCCCGTTCCTCGGTGTATGCGGATTCATCGGCGGTCAGAAGTTCCTCGTATGTTTTTTCACCCGCGCGACGTCCGACAAACTCCATTTTTATATTTCCATTACTGTCCGGTGCGACCATTTCAATAACCGTTTCGGCGAGATCGGTAATCTTTACTGCAGGCATCTTGAGGATAAATATCTCGCCTCCCGCAGCTTCCGCACCCGCCTGTAGGGTCAGGCTGACTGCCTGCGGGATGGTCATTATGAAACGCTCCATGTCGCGGTGTGTAATTGTAACCGGGCCGCCCTTCTTCACCTGCTTTACGAAAAGCGGAAGGACGCTGCCGGCGCTGCCGACGACGTTACCGAACCTTACCGACGCAAAACGTGTACGGTGGCTGCCCTTGTAGAGGTTCGCGGCAATGATGAGTTTCTCGGCGAGGAGCTTTGTGGCTCCCATGGTGTTTATGGGGCTTACCGATTTGTCCGTGTTGATCGAAATTACCTTGTCGATCTCGTTGTTCAGTGCTACCTCGATAAGGTTCTGGGTACCGAGAACGTTCGTCTTGACCGCCTCGAATGGGTTGTATTCACAGGCGGGGACATGCTTGAGCGCCGCCGCGTGGAAGATTATGTCTACATCTTCACATGCACGATTCAGTCTCTCCTTATCTCTTATATCTCCGATAAGGAACCTCAGGTTCTTATGGTTCCGCCATTTCGCCTGCGCGACGTACTGGTTGTGTTCGTTTCTCGAAAAGATGCGGATGACCGCGGGATTGTGGTTGAGCAGCTGCTCAACTATCTCCGATCCGATCGATCCTGTTCCACCCGTGACCAGTATCCTTCTTCCACTGTAAGCGCTCTCAAGCATATTGGCCCTCCTGGCCATGACAGCTTCCTGAACTGGGGAGGAGCCGTAACGCTCCCTCGATACGGGTCCTCCCCGTATTGGCCTGTTCCATCCTGTTTTCCCATTTCAGGTACCAATGGTAGGCTCCGAAAGAGCCGAGCTTCCTTGCTCTATATCAACCGGGATTAATTGCATCCCGGGTGATTTCTTCTCCGGCCTCGAGGGATCTTGAAATTTCTCCACCGATTACCTCCCCGTAATCGGCAGCCGAAACCTCGCCCTCGGGTCGTGATATTTTTAAATCTTCCAGCGATATTCGTGTTCCCGCGGGAAGGCTGCGTGATGCGTACAGCCCCTTGCGTCCACGGGAGCGGTTTTCCAGTTCCATCGGGCAGGGCTTTTTCTCCCCGTCACCAAGCCCGTCATACGTGTTGTTAATTGCCCTGATAAGCTCCCTTAATTCCGATGGTTCGGCGGAAAGGGCATGATCGGGGCCGGGAAGGCTCCGGTCAAGCGTGAAATGCTTTTCAATGAACCTTGCCCCAAGAGCAACCGCTGACGGCGCGGCCCATATCCCCTCGGTGTGATCTGAAAAACCGATGACCTCCGGAAACTCTTTCAGCATTGTGCCGACCGACCTCAGGTTTGCTTCCACCGGTGTTGTTGGGTATCGACTCACGCAGTGCAGCAGCGCGAAATTCGTACAGCCTGCTCCAAGTAACACGTCGCGTGCCGCCCTGACCTCGTCAAGGTAGCTCATCCCGGTCGACATGATGACCGGAAGACCGAGTCGTCCTGCATGGTCGAGGAGCGGGTAATTGGTCATGTCTCCGCTCGCGATTTTGATCGCAGGCACCCCGATTTCGGCAAGCATGTCTGCTTCCCTGAGACCGAACGGTGTCGAGATAAACGCGATACCATGCGAGTCCGCGACAGATTTCAGGTGAATGTGAGCGTCGCGATCGAGTTCCACCGACCTGAACAGCTCGTACTGCTCCGGTGCTTTATCCGGATGTGCCAGGTCGGAGGCACGTAACGTCTGGAACTTCACTCCATGCGCACCGGCTTCCCATGCCGCAACGATCAGCTGCTCGGCCTGCTCAACGGAGCCGTCATGGTTGATTCCTATCTCCGCGAGCACGTACGGGCGTTCGCTTCGACCGACCTGAATTCCACCGATGTCAAACTCGGAGTTTCCCGATTGCATCCTTCTTCTCCTTAAGGTTCTTCCAGCCTTCCTGTTTAATCGACCTGTTTATATTAAGAATTTCCGGATTTGATTCGATGTAAGGGACGATCGCTTCAAGAGCCGCATCCCTTCCAAGGTCATTCATGATGCGCTCGACGAGCGAGTGATCCTCGGGGGTATCAACCGTGAAACGCCAGTCGGGGTGATTCCATTCATCGGGGCAGGGGATCAGACGCATCCTGAACAGATCGCCGTTTTCATAAAGCGCAAGTGTGGGATGTTCGCGGTACCTGTTAATACTGGTGGAATCCGCAATATATTTCGCACGTTCGAGGGCCTCAACGCTTATAACCTCTGCGGTTGTTCCGAGCGGAGTGTCCTCCATGACCGCGTAATCCCAGTTTCCCTCGGTGAATCCATGCCATGTGCGAAAGACAACACCGGGATCGATCAGCGGATTATCACCGGTGATCCTGTAAATCACGCGCGCGTCAGCGGCTTTCGCGGCACCATGAACGCGGGACAGGACATCCTCTTCGCTCCCGCGAAACACGGTTACGCCATTCGACTCGCCAATTACGGCAAGGTCGTTTTCGGCATCGCCATGCGGGATCGCAAGTACGACATCGCAGCTTGATGAGATGCCCGGGAAGTTCATGGAGCGCCTGATAACATGCGAGATAAGCGGCTGGCCACAGAGATTCATCAGGACCTTTCGGTCGAGTCTTGTCGATCCCGTTCGGGCAGATATGACCGCAGCGACTTTCATTCAGTCAGCTTATCCTTCCTTGTCCAGGTATTTCGGTTCAGAAGTATCCGTTTGTTTCAGGTATCCCTTAACGACATTCTGTTCGCCCTTTACGGCCTGCATGGCCTTTCGGACTTTATCCATCATCGCGCGCATTTTTATTTCAAGCTCTTTGTCTTTTTCAACAATTGCATGAAGGATCTCCCTGATTTTCCCGGATTTCATGTCTTCGTTTTCCGGATCCATCGGGCCCATCATATCCGCAAGGTCCCTGCGTCTTGTCATCAGCGTGGTCACACGATCCACGTCACCTTCATCAAGCGCTTTATCCAGGGCATTGCTTATTTCGAGCATCTGTTTGAGCTTATCCAGCATGTTTACCCTCAGCCCGTTATGTTCAGCCTCGACGGAATATCGTCGGACGAGTTCTCCGACTCTGCTATTCCGGCCGAACCCGCAGGTTCGTACACTCCGGTTTTCTTCTTCAGTACTTCGGTGACATCAACCGGGTCAGATGGCGATGGTGCAGTCTTCCTGTCCCCTGGTTCATCCCCGGAATTTGCCCGGTCTATCGTCTCCTTCCATATTTCGCGAATATCTTCCGCCAGCTTCAGGCACGATTTCATTTTGTCGAAATCCTTGTAAAGGTTGGCTTCTATCAGAAGGTTGTAAAGGTACTGGTAGACATTCGCCATGCTCTCGGCGAAGTCCCCGGCATCGAGATCCATCGTGACGACGAGCTCGAGGTAGATGTTCTGGGCCTTTATAAGGCATTGATTGACATCCTCAAGCTTATCGGTCTCCATTGAGTGGATAGCCCGCCGTATGAAATTCACGGCCCCGTCGACCAGAAGCATCAGCAGACCTTCCTGCGATGCGGATTCAACCATCTGTTCGAGATACTGTCCCCTTATGTTTGCTCTGTCTTCTGACATACATCCCTCGATTCCAGATTGCCTGCACCTGTCCTTTCATGAAGATGTTTAAAACCAATTGTAAAGAAAGGCATGATTCCGCGTGCGGTGCGTGCGGTGGACATGAAAAGTCCCGTGAAAAGGTCCAGTGCCCTTTCGAACATCACACGCGAGAAGTCCTTACCGTTGACCGATCTGTAACCCCGATGAAAATTCAGGACTCCTGTCTGGTTTGCTGTCTCCAGAAAATTCTTCAGTGCCGGTTCCTGCAGTAGCTGGAAACGATATCCGTCAAGCTCCGCGATCAGTTTCGCGCAGTAAACCTGCGGAAGGGTGTTCATGGGCAGGATCGAATTAACTGCCTCCTTGATTTTACCCAGTCCGCGCTCGCACAGATCGACGCATTTGTTCATGCTTTTTATTGTGTCGAATACCGCCTGCTGCAGGTCGGTTAGATCGTATCCCTCGAAATCACGGCCTGCCGATCTGATAACCGGTAAGGCTTCAAATGACGTGTTGAGATATTTATCCGCGGCCTCCTTCAGGGGCATGATCTCGCAGTTCTCCCTGAGGATGCCTCCCTCGGTCGCGTTGATTACCCTTGCCTCCGTGCGGGTAAACTCTGTCCTGAACCACTCACTGTAAGCGAACATCTGTCGGTTGGTTTTAACCGGTTCACCATGGATGTCGGTCAGCGTGTAGATTGTATGGTTTTTTTCAAAAGCCTCGACCGACATGTCCATCTTCATCTCGTCTTCAAAATATGTTCCCTT
>Ga0272443_10003490_pt1 | contig 18479 bp, 11 predicted proteins | sample SSMAcet12_FD_193581 | JGI IMG/M metagenome (GOLD analysis project Ga0272443, IMG submission 193581) | Marine sediment archaeal communities from Little Sippewissett salt marsh, Falmouth, MA, United States - SSM-Acet-12 | ecosystem: Environmental > Aquatic > Marine > Wetlands > Sediment ... | reverse complement strand
ACGGTTCAGCTCGATGCGAGCGGGAACGCGACGATCACGGCGGAGCAGATCGACAACGGGTCGTCCGATGCGTGTGGGGTCGTCTCGACGACGCTCGACACGACTGTGTTCACGTGCGCGGATGTTGGCGGCAACACGGTGACGTTGACGGTGACCGACGTCAACGGGAACTCGGCGTCGGACACGGCCACGGTGACGGTGGAAGACAACGTCGATCCTGTTGTTGCCACCCAGGACATCACGGTTCAGCTCGATGCGAGCGGGAACGCGACGATCACGGCGGAGCAGATCGACAACGGGTCGTCCGATGCGTGTGGGGTCGTCTCGACGACGCTCGACACGACTGTGTTCACGTGCGCGGATGTTGGCGGCAACACGGTGACGTTGACGGTGACCGACGTCAACGGGAACTCGGCGTCGGACACGGCCACGGTGACGGTGGAAGACAACGTCGATCCTGTTGTTGCCACCCAGGACATCACGGTTCAGCTCGATGCGAGCGGGAACGCTTCGATCACCCCGGCTCAGATCGACGACGGATCGTCCGATGCGTGCGGGATCGATTCGATGTCTCTCGACATCACCGCGTTCAGCTGCGCCGACATCGCGACCAATCCTCACACGGTCACCTTGACGGTGACCGACGTCAACGGGAACTCGGCGTCGGACACGGCCACGGTGACGGTGGAGGACAACGTCCTACCGGTGATCACGCAGGCGGCTTTGTCTCAGACCGTTGAGTGCGACGGTTTCGGGAATCAGATCGAGCTTGCGTCGTGGCTTTCCGGCCACGCTGGAGCGTTGGCGAGCGACGCATGCGGAATCGATTGGACTGACAACTTCACCGGGCTTTCGAACGGTTGTGGAGAGACGGGTTCGGCGGCGGTGACGTTCACGGCGACAGATCCTTCGGCGAACGCTTCGACGACAACCGCCACCTTCACGATCACGGATACGACTGCGCCGACGATTGTGTGGGACGATCAACGGCGGCTGCCGGATACACAGCAGATGGATGAGGATTGCTCGATCACGTTCCCGATCTCTGTGGAGGTCTCCGATGTTTGCTGTATCGACGCATCCAACGTCGGCTACGACATCCAGAATCCGGGTGGTGTTTCGATTACGAACACGTTGACCGTCTCGCAAGTGAGCTCGCAGTTGGTGCTCATCGAGGGAACGGTCACCGTCTTCGATCTTGCCGGATGTCCGCGAACGGTTTCGATGACGGTCCAAGCGGCGGATTGCTGTGGACACCCGAGCGAATCCACGGACCAGGTCACGCTGTCCGATCCGTTGGCTCCCACGATCGACGTGATTCTCCAGGATGCCGATATCACCGACGACTACACCTGCGCCGAGACGCTTCCGTTCACGGTTTCCATCGCGGATAACTGTTGCCTGGATCACGGGTCGTTATCGGTTGTTGCCGAGTGGGTGTCGGGGTCTGCTGTGTTCGAGCAGCCGACCTTCACATGCTCCACGACGGATCGAACATGTTCGATCATCGATGGCGAGATCCTCGCCCATGACCTGGCATCCTGCGCGGCGACGGTGAGGCTGACGGTCACCATCAGCGACTGCTGTGGGAACGTCTACGAAGCGGTCGATCTCGGTACGGTACGGGATCGTTGCCCGCCCCACTTCACCTTGGATCCCCCCGATCAGGCGACGATCACGCTCCCCACGGATGCCGGTGTCGGTCCGTACATCCCGGCATCCAACGTGGCGGTGTTCGAGTGCGACGGGAACTACAACGTCTCCGACATCAACGCATGGCTTGCGCAAGCCGCGGCGCTCGACTCATGCAATCCTCCGGCGGTGTGGTGGCCGACCGACGTGTCGGGGTTCGTTTCGGGGTCGAATCTGCTCTGGAATTGCTTCAGCGGTCCGTGTCCCGGGTGCTGCGGCGCCACAGGCCCGTATGGCTACACCTCCACGGGGATCGGTACGGTCATCTTCGAAGCCGAGGACGAATGCGGCAACACCATTACGACCGAAGATCCGCACGATCCGTCTTGGGCAAGCCCCCGCTTTGTCATTGTAGACACCATCCCTCCAATTGCCGTGGACGACCCTCAAGCCGGTTTCCCGTACGTCTTCGCCCAACCGGCGTTCATCGAATTCGTCGAGGAGATCGACGGCGTGTTGCGGTTCGTGCTTCGGGAGAACACCCCGATCTACATCGATGTACTGAGCAATGATGTCGACCTGTGTCGGACGGGGATGCACATCCTCGACGTAACGGCGCCATCGTATGGAACGGCGGCGATCCATGCTTCTGTGGGCCGGCTTGCTGATACGTGCCAAGGTCAGATCATCCGCTACGCTCCGGCACCGAACTACAACGGACCGGACGAGTTCGAATACACGGTCCGCGATTGCAGCGGGAACACCGACACGGCACACGTTGACGTGTATGTCTTCCGGCGCAACGTCGCCGAGGATGTCTATATCTCCGCATGGAACGGAATCCCGCAGACCTTCCGGCTCTCGGCAACCGATGACATGCTCAACCGGATTGCCGGGCCCGATCGCTTCCGGTACCGATTCGCTTTGGTCGATCCTCCCCGTATGGGGGTGATCGTCGGTTCCGTTGCCGATGTCGATGTGGAGGGGAACCGGAGCTTCGTTGAGCTTGCCTACGTCGCTGCCGATGCGACCGAAGGACAAGATGTGATCCGATGGGGGGTCGTCGATCCGTTCGGCATTCGCCAGACCGCGATTCTCGACGTAGAGATCGAGGCACGGACCGATGCCGTCGCGGAGGCAATCGTTGGCGTCTTCGCGAAGGGACAGAGCGTCGATATCTTCCTCCCCGAGGGGATCCCGGCGATCCCAGATGATGTAGGGATTGAGCGCGTAGGCGACCTTGGATGGGGGATGACGATCGGTTCGTTGAGCGCCGCGACCGTTAGGCAGGTTCTGAGCCCTGTCTCGTCAACGGACGACCTCCCCCGGCTCACTCTGGATACGGGGGCGCTGGATGGCGGCACGTACCGCCTCACCGTATCGGCGGGCGCGATGGGGGACAGCACGTTTGTGATTCGCATTGACGATGAGGAGGGGGAGCGATGAAGGTCACGCGCATCGGTTGGCTGGCGTGGTTGGCCGTCGTCTTGGTGGCGTTTGCCGGAGCCGCCAATCAAGATCCACAGGCCGAGGATATCGAACTCTCGACCTGGTTGGGAACCCCCGTATCCTTTGTCGTTACGGCGACGGATGCTGATATCGACGATCTGGATCCGGCGGTGCATGCTCTTCGGTTTATCCTTGTCGTTCCCCCCGAGAACGGTACGGTGACCGGCGACTTCGGTGATGTGTTCTGGTCCGGGCCGGAGAGTTCGATCGCTCTCTGCTACGCGCCCTACGCATCGTTCTCGGGATTTGATCGACTCGTGATCGACGTGTTGGATCCGTTCGACGCACGGGCCACCGTGGTTGTCTCGATCGACGTTCGCCGGCCCGCCGAAGAAGGTGCGCTCTCCGGTGACGCGCGAAGCTCGCTGACGATCGATCCGTTGGGTCCATCGTTTCCGGCGTTTCTCACGGATCTGACATGGGTGTACCGGTACGAGGGTGTCACTTGTGAACTGTCCGGCTCTTGGAAACAGGTATCCGGCACAACCGACGATGCGTTCGACGACCTGAAGTTCCATGTGCGAGTCCCTTGCTCCGCTTTGGGAAGTGTCTCCGGCCGCTTCGACTTCGACCCGGCGGCTTCGACGCCTCTGTTCGAATTCGCCGAAGTCCGCGGTGAAATGGTCGTCGATCCGCTTCGAGTGACGGCGCTGTTCCGTCTTGCCAATCCCCAGACATCCTCGTTCACGACGGTCGGGATGTCCGGTCCGCTGCCGCTGGGAGGCAGCATGTCGGTGTCGACGACGTTGTCGGATTTGTGCGGATGCTTCGAGTCCGCTGTCGTTCGGGTTCGTTTCCCCGATCTGTTGTGCACCGTGTCCGGCGATGTCGTGGCAACGTTCACGCAAGCGGGATTTGAGCAGGCAACGATCGTTGTCGATCGGATCCCCGTAGGACGGATTCTCGCGTCCGAGCCCGGCTCGGCGTTCGATCTTGCCGCCACCGTGACATCCGTCATCTCTGCGTCCGATGTTCATGCCGGAGTGTCCCTGGAATGGATTCCCCCCCTGGTCGTTCCGGATTGCGTGGAGTTGCTGGTGGATTCCGTGATTTCCGGGGGGGCGTGGAGCGGATTCGAGGTCTACGGGCTGAGGATCGAGCAAGCCTTCTCGGAGGCTGTCTCTGTTTCAGCCAGGACCTCGCTGCAGCCGGCAGACCTCGCGAACAATGCTCGCATGACAGGTTTCGTGGACTATTGGGAGGTGCTTAGCCTCGGTGGCAGTTGGGATCTGTGCGGCGGGATCCGGGGCGACTGGAGCGTTGCGACGTACTTCGGGACAACGCAAACAAGGCTCTTCGATTGGGGCATGACACGGTTTGAGTTTCGTGCGCGTCGGAATGCGGAGTTCGAAGTCTCTTCGACGATCTACTTCCGTTCGGGCGATCTTGGAGATCCCACAGCAGAATGGGTGATCGGGATCGTCACGCATTGGTAGCTTCGGAGTCGACGTACCACGTCACTTCTCCTTGAGCGGGTGCGATTCGTGCTGCGGGGAGATCCTCTCCGTTCCGGATCCTTTCGAGGATCTCGCGCTTTGTCCGACCGGCGGCAAGGAACAGGACGTGGTTTGCCTGGTTGAGCAACGGAAACGTCAACGTGATCCGGCGGGGAGGTCGTGCCGGTACGGTCACATCGCGGATCCACCGCCGATCCTCAAGAAGCGCCGGATGGTTCGGGAACAGCGATGCTGTATGACCGTCGAGGCCGACGCCGAGGATCGCAAGGTCGATGGGAAGTCGGTTGCGATCGCCCCGAAGTGCGGCAAGCGATCGAAGCTGCTGCTCATACTCAACGCCGGCATCGCCGGGTGGGGCTTCTCCCCGAATGCGATGAACGTTCTCCGTTGGGATCGGAACTCGGTGCAACATCGTGTCGTATGCCGCCCGGTAGTTGCTTTGCTCGTGATCCGGCGGAACACAGCGCTCGTCCGCCCAGAGCACGTGCATCTTCTTCCAAGGAATTCTCCCGAACCAGGGTTCGCGCGGGTTTGCCAACAGGCGGTAGAGCGGTTGAGGCGTCGCGCCCCCGGAAAGAGCGATCAGACACGATCCCCGGTCGGCGCATGCCTCGGCGGCACGGCGTGCAAACGCGTCGGCTGCTCCACCGATCATCTCTTCCGAGGATCGAAACACGACCCACCGCATCACAGCCGTTCCTCCTGCTCTTCCGGCTGACAGTGACACATCCACGCCCGTCCTTCGCCAAGGAGATCCCGCGCCGCGGCCGGACCGTGGCTGCCGGCGCTGTACCGGTACACGGGGAACGTCGGATCATCCGCCATCGCCAGAGCGGGGGTGACCGCCTCCCAAGCGAGTTCGATTTCGTCACCGCGGATAAAGAGTGATGGATCGCCCCTGAGTGCATCGAGAAGGAGCCGCTCATACGCATCCATCATCTGTTCCGGTGGGAAGGTGTGGGCGTAGTCGAAGTCGAGATCGGTCAGTCTCGATTGGGTCCCGCCTCCGGGCACCTTTGTATGGATCTGAAGCTTGACCCCTTCTTCCGGTTGCAGCTGGAGCATCAGCCGGTTGGGGGCCGGAATGGGCGAATTCGCAGCGAACAGCCTTTGCGGTGCAGGGCGGAACTGCAGGGTGATCTGCGTCGTCTTCTCGGCCAGGGCCTTCCCCGAGCGTACGAAGAACGGGACTCCGCTCCACCGCCAGTTGTCGATGTGAAGCCTCAAGGCGGCGTACGTCGGAGTTCGCGAGCCGGGTGCGACGCGATCGGTGTCCGAGTAACCGTCGTACTGGCCGAGCACGACATCCGCTTCTCCAAGCGGCCGGATCGCCATCAGAACCTTGACCTTCTCATCCCGCAACTGCCGGGGCGTGGACGAAGCCGGAGGCTCGATGGCGGCGAGTGCAAGGAGCTGGAGGACGTGGTTCTGAACGATGTCCCGTAGCACGCCGGCGCGATCGTAGTACGGGGCTCGTTTGCCCACGGCGACTGTTTCCGCCACCGTGATCTGCACATGATCTACGTATTGCCGGGACCAGAGAGGTTCGAACACGGAATTCGCGAATCGAAAGGTGAGGATGTTCTGCACAGTCTCTTTGGCGAGGTAGTGGTCGATTCTGTAGATCTGGTCTTCGTCAAATGCGTGATGAATCGATTGGTTCAGATCCTCGGCGGACTGCCGGTTGTGTCCGAACGGCTTCTCGAAGATGATCCGTTGCCATCCTCGTTTCCTTTGGGTGAGTCCGGCAAGGTTGAGGCCTTCGACCACCGTTGGTGCAAGCTCGGGCGGGATCGCAAGGTAGAACAGAACATTGCCTTCGGTGGCATCCTGTTCATCGAACCGATCGAGCTTCCGGGCGATCTGTGCATAGGTCTCCGGGAGGTCGAAGCTGCCGGCTACATAGTCGAACCGTTCCGCTCCTTCGGACCAGCGTGCGCAGAGGTTCTGATCCGGCTGTAGGTCGGCGTACTCTCGAAGCCCTTGCAGCACCCGATCACGGAACCCATCTGCTCCGATCGGGGATCGCGAGACCCCGAGGATCCGCGTCTGAGGCGCCAGCTGTCCTGCGCAGGCAAGGCTGTGGATCGCCGGGCCGAGTTTTCGACGCGTCAGATCGCCGGTTGCACCGAAGATGACCACCGTGGCCGGGGCGTTATCCATTTCGACTCCCTGATGGAGATTCCGGAGGGACAACGCTGTGGCCGCCGAATTGCTGTCGCAGAGCGGCGAGCAGCTTCGCGGCGAAGCTTTCGGGTTGTCGGCTGACCAGGCGGGCAAGAAGAGACGCCGTGATCACGGGAGCGGGAACGTCGAGATCGATCGCCTCGGCGACCGCCCACCGCCCTTCTCCGCTGTCGGCGACCCACCCCTTGACGGCGGAGAGCGCCGGGTCGTCCTTCAGTGCGGAGGCGACAAGATCGAGAAGCCAAGATCGAACCACGCTTCCATGACGCCAGATCGATGCAAGAGCCGCGAGATCGAGCGGCTGCTCGAACGACTCCGTTGCAGCGAGAACTTCGAAGCCCTCTGCATATGCCTGCATGAGTCCGTACTCGATGCCGTTGTGCACCATCTTGGCGAAGTGTCCGGCTCCGGATGAGCCGACGCGTCCCCACCCCAGATCCGTGCCAGGAGCGAGGGAGCAGAAGATCGGCGAGAGACGATCGATGGTCGTCTCCGGGCCACCGAGCATCAAGCAATACCCTTGCTCAAGCCCCCAGATCCCTCCGCTGGTTCCGGCATCGATCAGTACGATTCCCTGCTTGGAGGCGGACTCGGATCGCCGTTTCGTATCTTTGTAGTTGGAGTTCCCGCCGTCGACGATGGTGTCACCCGCCGACAGATCGTGAACGAGCTGTGCGATGACCTGGTCCGTTGGTTCGCCGGCGGGAACCATGACCCAAACCGTGCGCGGCGGGTGGAGTTTCTGGATCATCTCCTCGATCGAAGCGGTCCCGTGAACGGACGGTTCGGAGCCGGTGAGGGAAGCGACGGCTCCCGGATCGCGATCCGTGACAACGACAACGTGACCTGCGCGAGCCAACCTGCTTGCCATGTTCGCGCCCATCTTGCCGATTCCGACCAGCCCCAGTTCCATGCGCTATCACCTCCGTGGGTGACTCCGATCCTTTGCGATCCCGGTGGTTGTCTCCTCTCCTATCGGTCGCGAACCCGTTCTCCGGGGGCATCCGATTTCGCTAGATATCCATCAGAAGCGTTCGCAGGGCTTCGGCGGGCCGGCGTCCCAGCATGACGGAAACGACGGACCGCCCCGCGTCTTCGAGCGCTTGACGATCTCCCATGGCTTGGGCGGCGAGCAACGTGGCGAATGTCAGCGATGTCTGTTCCGATCCCGCTTCATCGGGGATGGCGAGGTCGTTTTCGGGGGATGAGAGAAGCTGGATGTACCGTCCGCTTTTCGGTCCACCCTTGTGGAGTTGTCCGGTGGAGTGAAGGAAGCGCGGCCCGTATCCGGCTGTGGTTGCACAGTGTGCGCTACGGGCGATGCTCGCTCTCAGATCGGCAAGCAATGCGTCGGTCTCCGGAGACGAGGGCAAGTAGGCGTGGATGGCTGCGTATCCATGGACGGGGATCGATTTCACGAAGGCGTCGAGCCGGTCCCGCGCCGTCTTCTCGTTGCCCGCAGCGAGTCCGAGAAGCAGGGCTTGTCCTTGTTCCCTGGCTGCCTCGACATTTTGTCGTGCCCGCTGTTTGGACGCCTCGACGTCCGGCTGGTTGAACGGGTGGATCCCCATGATGTGTCCGGCAACTGCCGTTGCAAACTCCCAGAGAATGAACAGGCTTCCCAAGTCGTGTGGATCCTTCGCGCGTATTCGGATGAGCGGATGCCCATCACGTTCGAACTCTCGAGACCGAGCGCGGAGCGGAGCCGCTGATTCCGTATCGGTCTCAATCGCGACGAACAGGCGATCCTGCCCGTAGTCAGATCGCCCCAGTTCGGGTTCGCCGACAACCGGGATGATCCCTGTTCCCGCCTTGCCGGTGCTCTCCGCAATCAGTTGCTCCAGCCAATCGTCAAATCCCGGAAGGGCGCTCGATGGGAGGACGGTCAGCTTGTCGCGGCCCTCCGCCGCCAGCGTAGCGAGAGCGGCACCCAAGCGAATACCGGGATTGCCGCCGGTGAAGGCATCTGTTGCACAGGCTTCGGCCATCGCTTGGGCCGTGGCAAGGAGTGCGTCGATGTCGATCCCGAGGAGCGATGCAGGAACGAGCCCAAAGTGTGACAATGCCGAATACCGGCCGCCGAGGTTGGGGGTATTGAGGAAGACCTCGCGAAACGCGAGGCGTTCGGCCAGTGCGGTGAGGGGACTGCCCGGATCGGTGATCGCTGCGAACCTCCGGCCGCATTCGGCGAACGGCAACACGTGCCGGGCGCGGTCGTAGCAGCTGCGAAACAGCGAAAGCGTCTCGATGGTTGTTCCCGACTTGGTGGCAACGAGAAACAGCGTTGTTTGAGGGTCGAGCGGGTCGATCACCGCACGAATCGCATCGGGATGTGTCGTGTCGATGATTTGCAGTGGGATACCTTCCGGTTGAGCCCCGAACGATTGCCGAAAAACGTTCGCCGCAAGGCTGCTTCCGCCCATCCCGAGAAGCACGGCGTTGCGAATCCCGTCCTTCCGGATCGCCTGCGTGAACTGATGCAATGCATCGATCTGACCGGGGTATGTCTGCGGGGTATGGAGCCAATCGAGCCGGTTCTCGATTTCGCTTGCGGACGAACTCCACAGCGTGTGATCATGGTTCCAGATACGTTCCGCAACGCGGTCTTCGTCAAGGTGCTCCAACGTCGCAGTCAGCTTGCGATGATCTTCGCCAGCGTCGATCTCAACGTGAACCGGATCGTGACCGATCCGCCCGTATCCGGCGAGGCGCTCACCGATCTGATCGATCAATGCCGCGAAGGAGGCTTCGAATTTGTCCAACCCCTGCACAAGCAGTTCATCGGTCGTTGCCGCAAGATCGACATCTCGTTGCTTGAGACGTGTCATGATCGAGTGCGCTGATTCGGGATCCGGAAGACGTGTTTCATCGATCCGGCCATGGTCAAGCACTGCATTCAGTGTATGGAGCGGAACGGTGTTCACCGTTCTCGGAGCGATCAAGGCATCTACGTACAATGTGTCGGGATAGGCCGGGTTCTTCGTGCTTGTACTCGCCCAGAGCGGACGTTGCGGGCACGCGCCGGCCGCCGCCAGGTCCTTCCACCTCGGCGAAGAGAGCGACCTCTCGAAGGTATCGTACACGAGTGCGGCCGAAGCGATGGCCGTTTGCCCGAGAATCTCCGTCATATTCCGTTCCTGCAGCAGCGAATCCACGGCGGAATCGATCCGGCTGACAAAGAATGAAGCCACCGAGGCAATTCTGGAAATTGATTCTCCTTGCTCGATCCGTTTCTCAAGCCCTCGCTGGAACGCTTCAAGCACGTCTGCGTATCGATCGACGGAGAAGATGAGGGTGACATTGATATTGATGCCTTCCGCGATGAGGGGCGCAAGCGCCAGGCAACCGGCCTCGGTTGCCGGCACCTTGATCATCGCGTTTGGGCGGTCAATCCGCTGAAAGAGCCGTCTCGCGTGTGCGATGGTGGCGTCCACATCCATGGCCAGGCGGGGATCGACTTCCAGGCTGACGTACCCGTCTGTGCCTCCGGTCCGATTGTACGTCGGCCGCAGAAGATCGGCTGCGGCTTGGATATCGGTAATCGCCAGGGATTCGTACGCCTCCATCACCGAAGCACCACTCGAGGCGAGCCGCTGCAAGGCCGACTCGTAGTCCGTGCTGCTCGAAATGGCCCGTTCGAGGATTGTCGGATTGGATGTGATACCGGTGACGCCGAGTTCGATCCAGCGTTCGAACTCGCCGGATGCAAGAAACGAGCGTTGAATGTGGTCCATCCAGATCGACTGAGCCGCCTGAGCGATCGAGCGGATTCTGCTCATGACCCTCCTTCTTTCTGGCGGTGGCACAGTCATTCCGTGCCCACGCCGCCGCACTGCACCGAATCTGCCGTAGAGCCCCGCCGGTGGATTCTATACAACGTGCACACATCCGTTCCCGGAGTTGAGCCGTCCGACCGTAGACAGGAGCGTCTTATGAACGAATGATCGAACTCTCATCCCGAGCTGCGTCCGTCACCGACTGAGTTTCCGACTCCGATGTCGGCACGTGGGGTTCGTTATGCGGGCGTGGGCCGTCGGTGAGGAGTTCGCGTGCCGCGATCCCCAGCAACGCCGGCTGCTTTCTCGTGACAACGCGGATCGGGAGGCTTGCCGCGAACTCGCGGAACCGGCCCTTGTCCGAGAACGTGCGCTGGAAAGATAACGTCAAGAACCCGCCCAGTCGCGGGGGGATCCCACCGGCGAGATAGACGCCGCCCGTCGAAAGCAGCTTCAGGGCGAAATTGCCTGCTTCTGCCGCAAGGATCTCGGCAAACAACTCCACGGTACGGCGGCAGAGTTCCACCGGTTGCGTGGAATCTCGCGCTGCATCTACGATGATCGGAGTCCGGTCCTCTGCGGACGCAAGCTGCTCGGCAAGCCAGGCGGGCTCTGCTCCGGCGGTCTCATCGCGGAGGAATTCGTAAATGAGAGGAATCGCCATACCCGAACAGACGCGTTCGACGCTTACGTGTCCGTACCGGTTGCGAGCGAAAGCGAGGAGCTGTTCTTGAACGGGGGTCCGTGGCGCAAAGTCGACGTGTCCGCCCTCGGATGGATGTGCGCAATACCGTGTTCCATCCCACACAAGAAACGCCTCGCCCAACCCCGTGCCCGGTGCGAGTACGACGATCGGGCCATGAGGATCGGCATCTCCCGCCTGAAGCTCGACCCATTCGTTCGGGCGAAGAAGCGGGATCGATCCGGCAATCGCTTCCAGATCGTTGATCACGCCAACCCGCTCGGCGTCGAGGGAGTCCTTAAGTTGTCCGCCATCGACGACCCACGGCAGATTCGTCAGTGTTGATCGCTGTGCTCTGACCCGTCCCGCGACCGCGATACAGGCCTGCCGCACAGAAACGCTCCGTTGAGACAGAAACGCATTCACCAGCTCGATCAATCCGCTGTAGGCTCGGCTTGGCAACGTGCCGTGCGCGATTGGCCGAAACGGGCCGGACTCCCGTGAGAACAGGGCAAGATCCGTCTTGGTGCCACCGACGTCTACCGCAAGGAGATCGGCGACCATGCGTGGTGCATCCATGTCATGTAGTGGTACCCGACCGGCGGGTCTTCGGTCAAGCCGCGTGTTGGAAGCGACCGATGCATTGCGGTTCGGCGCAATCAGCCGCGGTGCCGCTGAACGGAGGTCTCTGACAGGAGGTTGATGAAGCCCTGTGGAACGGCGCAGGTCCACAGCTGTAGATCGCAACCGCCGGTCGACAGGTGGGATCCATCCCAGATCAGGATCTCGGGAAACCCGAGCGGTCCAAGCGCCCGAAGAACCCGTGCCGCTCCTTCCACGATTCCAGAAAATCCGAACGCGCGTGCTCCCGAAGCGATCATCACCTGTTCGTAAGGCCAGATGGATCCCAGATGATAGGCATCAGCCGCGTAGTCCGTTTGTTCGGAAGCATAGCTCCGGAAACCGTAGGGGGTGGAAAGGCGATCAGCGGCCGCACGGATCCCGGAAAGACACCGCTGCGATATGTCGCCCGGAACAAGATAGGCCAACATGTGCAGGGCGTCGGAGGATACGCCGGATACAGCCGCATCTTGGTCGTGTGCAATCAAAGGGATGTCGAGATCTGCGTCCCAAAGAGATTCCTCGAATTGAGCGACAAGGCGAGCCGCGGCGGTACGAAGCTCGCTCGACTCCCACGGGAGTTCGATCACCGAACTCAGAGCCGCGAGCGAACGAAGGCCGCAAATCGTCTGGGCTTGCACCAGTGAGTATGAAACCGGGTACGCAATGTCTTTGCGGCCCGGGAGATGCGAATCCTTCCAGTATGTCGCATACGCGAAGTACCTCGTTGCGCCGCAGAATGCGGGATCCTCCACGAATACGTCGTTCCGGATGTGTTTGAGGAGATACATGCCGGCGGCTTGGATAGCCGGCTTGATCATGCGGAGAAACGCGAGGCTCGTTTCGGGATCCGATTGTGCCAGCCGATCGGCCGCAATGAGGAACAGCTGGCTCGTCTCGGCGGCGTTGTACCGAGACAGCAAGCCGTCTCGCTCCACACGGTTCCATTCGTGGAGTACGCGCCCCGGTTCCTCGCCCGTTCGTGGATCAATCTTCTTGCCAATGGTATGAGCTGCGAAGCGGATTGACTCGCGAAGCAGAGGTGGCGAATGCAGCATGAAGGCTGTTGTAAACAGATCTCTTGGGAACAGCCCGAAGTGTGTCTTTCCACCCTGACGACCAGCGTTGTATGCATCGAAACGCGACCCAGAATCGGTGAGTGAGGCACGGAGCTCTTCTATGTTGCTGTCAGCCTTGGGTTTCAGCTTCGTGGCCTGTTCGAGCAGAGACAGCATCAGAGGCAAACCTCCCCAGAAGCTGGCCGGATCTGTCTTGTTGATGCATGGGCGATGCCCCGCCGCGTTTCTTCTCGATCAACGCAGCAACCTGCTTCGATGCGATCCGTTGAGCTTCCTCCCAGAGCATAGCCTATTGGTGGCAGGCGGCAAGGAGCAACAGCTTTGCCCCCGCTTGTCTGATGAGTCAGCGCGCCCGGGGAGGATTGACAACGAAGGTCTCGGCCGTGTAGGCTGGGTTATGGCGAACTTCGCCTGGAGAACGGGTTCGGAGCAAGGTGTTGCCGGCTCTCCATGTAGAAGACTTCGTGCTCAGATCGAACGCTCTTTCGCTTACAAGAGCCGCGCACTACATCGGCTTCACTGGGATATCGTTAAATCGCTCTTCCCACCGCGCCCCCTCCACAAACGAGAAGCAGGGCTGTTCTTGAAGCCATCGCTTTCTTCTAGGAGGTGATCAACTCAAGCACCACACAGCACAAGCGTCAAACCAAAGATACATAGGGAGGCATGATGAGAAGGATGGGTGTCATTGTGGTGTTTGCCATAACTGCACTCCTTTCGATGGCAGTGATGGCTCAACAGGTCTCCATCGCCGTGTTGTGGAGCGGCGTGGAGTTGGATGCCTTCAAGGCGACGATTGCGCCGTTTGAGGACGAAACGGGAATCACCGTTTTGATCGACGAAGTTGGGCGCGACCTTCCAACAGTGCTGCCGGTTCGCGTAGCTGCGGGCAATCCGCCGGATCTGGCGGCCCTGCCGAACCCGGGGCAGATGCAGGAGTTTGTAGAACAAGGCGTTCTTGTTGCGCTGGATAATCTCTCGAATCTCGCCGATCACCCCACTGCGTTTGTCGATCTGGGTATGGTGGATGGACACGTGTATGGTTTCTTCATCGCGGCGGATCTGAAGAGTCTTGTCTGGTACAATCCGAAGGCGTTCACAGCTCGGGGATACGAGGTGCCGAACAGCTGGCCTACGTTGATCGCTCTCAGTGAGCAGATCGTTGCTGACGGTGGAGTTCCTTGGGCGATCGGGCTGGAGAGCGGTCCCGCAAGCGGCTGGCCGGGAACCGACTGGATCGAGGATATCATGCTTCGGACGGCGGGTCCGGACCTCTATGATCAGTGGGTGAATCATGAGATCCCATGGACCCATCCGGCGGTGAAGAAGGCATGGGAGTACTTCGGGCAGATTGTCAATGCGCCCGGGTTTGTCTATGGCGGGTACGTAGGAGCTTTAACCATCGCCTTCGGCGATTCTCCTTCCGTACTGTTCGATGCCCCGCCGGGTGCCTACATGCATCGCCAGGCGACGTTCATCCAGAGCTCCATCCTCAGCTCGAACCCCGACCTTGTTCCGGTTGAGGATTACAGCGTGTTTGTGTTCCCGCCGATTTCTCCCGTTCACGGGAATCCTCTCTTGGGGGCGGGCGATCTCATCGGCGTATTCAACGACACGCCCGAAGCGCTTGCTCTGGCGGACTACCTTGCCTCGGCCGAGGCACAGGAGATCTGGTGCGGCACGCTCGGGAAGCTCGGCATCAACAAGAACGTCGATCCATCCGTGTACCCCGACCCGATCACGGCAAACGCAGCTATGATGCTTGCCGAAGCGGAAACGTTCCGCTTCGATGCGTCCGACCTCATGCCGGCTGCAGTGGGCTCAGGGACATTCTGGACTGGGATTCTCGACTACATCAGCGGGATTCCTCTTGACACGGTCCTGGCTGCGATCGAAGCCAGCGCTGTTGCAGCATACGGCGACTAGGTGACAAAGCGGAAGGCTGGAGCCGCATCCGCTGCGGCTTCGGCCTTCTCTTCCTACAGGGACGGGAGAGGGTTCGATTGCCGACAAGACGATGGGTTCCATGGGCGTATGCAGGACCCGCTCTGCTACTGCTTGCCTTCTTTCTTGTGTATCCTGCGATCGACACGATCCGGCTATCGTTTCTCGACCGAGGCGGGGATGTTTTCGTAGGGTTAGAGAACTACGCCTATGTATTCACCAACAGCACGATGTTGACAGCGTTCCGGAACAACGCACTTTGGGTGGGTGTATTCACCTTATTCACCGTTTCGTTCGGTCTGCTGTTCGCGGTACTGCTGGACCGGGTTCGGTATGAGCGGATCATCAAGTCGATCGTATTCATTCCGATGGCGATCTCGATGGTTGGCGCGGGAACGATCTGGAAGTTCGTCTATGCGTATCGCCCGGCAAGCGCTTCGCAGATCGGATTGCTGAACGCAATCATCGTGGGATTGGGGGGAGAACCGGTTGGCTGGCTGATCGAGCGTCCCTGGGTCAACAACTTCTGTCTGATCATCGTCGGAATTTGGATGTGGACCGGGTTTTGCATGGTTGTTCTGTCGGCTGCCTACAAGAACATCCCGCGCCAGTTGCTGGAGGCTGCGCGGATCGACGGAGCCACCGAATGGCAAGCGTTCTGGCGTGTGATCTTCCCTCTTTTGCGGCCAACCGTTGCGGTGGTAACGACGACCATGATCGTCTTTGTCCTGAAGATCTTCGACATCGTGTATGTCATGACCAACGGGAACTTCTCTACGGAAGTCCTTGCGAATCGGATGTATAAGGAACAGTTCTCCTTTTCGAACTACGGACTGGCGTCCGCGATTGCAGTTGTGCTGCTGATTCTGATCATCCCGATGATGATCGTGAACATCCGGCGGTTCAGACGACAGGAGGCGATGCGATGAAGAAGCGCCCGATTGCCTATGTCAGCCGCAGCACACTGCATGTTCTGCTGATCGTTCTGGCAATCGTGTGGATCCTGCCGACGGTCGGGTTGCTGATCACTTCCTTCCGCCCGCCTGAGGTCGTCGGCGATACGGGATGGTGGACCGTCCTCGTCCATCCGTTCAACTTCACCCAGTACACGCTGGAAAACTACCGATCGGTGATCTTCGAAGGCGGTATGGGACGGGCGTTTCTCAACAGTCTCTTCATCACCGTACCGGCGACGCTCCTGCCGATCCTTCTTGCGGGGCTTGCCGCCTACTCGTTTGCATGGATGAGGTTCCGCGGCCGGAATATGCTGTTCATGATGGTTGTCGGGCTGATGGTCATTCCACTTCAGATGACGTTCATTCCGATCCTGTCGATCTTTGCGAAACTGCGAGTCGCCGGGACCTTTCCTGCGATCTGGCTTGCTCATGCCGGCTATGGGATGCCGCTGATGGTCTATCTGCTGCATGGATTCATCGCAGGTCTTCCTCGGGACATCTTTGATTCCGCGGCGATCGATGGTGCGTCATCGATCACGACGTTCTTCAGGATTGTCGTTCCCCTCTCCGTGCCTGCCATCGCCTCCGTGGCGATCTTCCAGTTCCTCTGGGTGTGGAACGATCTGCTGGTGGCGCTGATCTACCTTGGAGGATCTCCCAATGTCGGACCGGTAACGCTGAGAGTGGCAAACCTCGTCGGATCGCGAGGGCAAGATTGGGAGGTCCTGACAGCGGCGGCGTTTGTCTCGATGGCGCTTCCGCTTGTTGTCTTCTTCTCTCTCCAGCGTTATTTCGTGCGTGGGATCTTGGCCGGATCGGTCAAGGGATAAGCATCGCAAGCGCACACCGATGATCCCGGGTTTCCTTCCTACGTGTTGTCCCGGATAGGATGAAGAACACGGGGATTTCACGAAGAAGGAGCTTGCGAATGGATCCATCCCTTGAGGCCGTGGTGTTCGATCTCGACGGGGTCATCACACTTACGGCCCGGTTGCATGCAACGGCATGGAAATGGGCATTCGATCGCATTCTGAGGGAACGTGAGGGTGACGATTTCCGCCCGTTCGATGTTCACGAAGACTACGTACGCTATGTCGACGGCCGTCCTCGAATCGATGGAGTGGTGACGTTTCTCGAATCGCGGGGAATCCTGCTTCCGCTCGGAGAGCCTTCCGATCGTCCGTCGCTCTGCAGTGCATGGGGGATCGGAAATCTCAAGAACGATCGCTTCCTGGAGCTCCTGAACGAAGAAGGGGCCGATGTCGACAAGGGGACGGTTGCGCTGATCCACGAGCTTCGCGATCGAGGAATCCACGTTGCCGTAGCTTCCTCGAGCAAGAATTGCGAATCGATCCTACGCCGCGCGGGGCTGCTCAATCTGTTCGAGGCGCGGGTGGACGGTGTCGAGTCGGCCCGGCTTAGCCTGCAGGGGAAACCCCACCCCGATATCTTCCTGGAGGCGGCGCGAAGGCTCGGCGTTTCTCCGCAGGACACGGTGGTGGTGGAAGACGCAACGGCGGGTGTCAAGGCGGGCCGCGAAGGCGGATTCGGGCTTGTCGTCGGCCTGGATCGTCACGGAGAGCGGGCCGCGCTCCGGTCTTATGGGGCCGACGTGGTTCTGGAATCGCTTGGGGCCGACACCGTGGAGCTGTTTCAACGGTGGATGACGAATTGGGCGGATCGGAGACCGTCTGCATGGCTGGCGTGGCCTTCGCTATCGGGAAAACTCGCTTCTTCCAAGAGCCTCGCCGTGTTTCTCGATTACGACGGGACGCTCACACCGATTGCGCCGCGTCCCGAGGACGCGGTGCTCTCCGAGTCGATGCGTGCGACGCTGAAACAGCTGGCTTCACGGATCCCTACGGCGATCATCAGCGGCCGTGGGGTCGAGGATGTTCGAGCCCTCCTGCGTGTAGACGGGTTATACATCGCCGGTGCGCACGGATTTCAGATTGTCTCGCCGGACGGTACCGTCAAAGAGATGGATGCCCGATGGCGGGAGATGATCGAGGATGCGGCTGACGACCTTGAGCCGATCGTACGCGAGCTTCCCGAGGCGATCCTCGAACGGAAGGGGTATTCGGTGGCCGTTCACTACCGGATGGTTCCGCCACAGCGCGTGCCGTGGCTTCAGGGCCAGGTGCGTGCGGTGGCGGCTTCGTATCCGGAGTTGCGGAGAACTCCGGGAAAGATGGTGTTCGAGTTACAGCCGAACATCGATTGGGACAAGGGAGCGGCGCTTTGCTGGCTGTTGGAAGAACTTGGGCAGGCTGATGCCATGCCGATCTACATTGGGGACGACATCACCGACGAAGATGCGTTCGCGGCGGTCAAAGGCGGCGGAATAGGGATCCTCGTCGGGAACACTCCGCGGAAGACGGTGGCGGAGTACTCTTTGCTGGCCCCGTGGGAGGTCGAGCTGTTCCTCCGGGCGATCGGGAAGGAACGATGAATCTACACGAACGATCGAGCTCTTGGGAACTGGTTTTCCGGGGGTACGATCCGGAGACCGAGCCGTTGCGTGAGGCTCTATGTGCCCTAGGGAACGGGGTGTTCGTCACACGCGGCGCTGCAGAGGAATCGATCGCCGATGGAACGCACTATCCGGGAACATACCTTGCCGGTGGGTACAACCG
>Ga0272443_10003489_pt1 | contig 18481 bp, 15 predicted proteins | sample SSMAcet12_FD_193581 | JGI IMG/M metagenome (GOLD analysis project Ga0272443, IMG submission 193581) | Marine sediment archaeal communities from Little Sippewissett salt marsh, Falmouth, MA, United States - SSM-Acet-12 | ecosystem: Environmental > Aquatic > Marine > Wetlands > Sediment ... | reverse complement strand
CTTTCAACCTTCCAGAGTCAAAGGAGCACTTATGGGTTACACACAGCTTACCCGTGAACAACGATACCAGATTTACAGCCTTAAGAAAACAGAAATAAACCAAACTCAAATCGCAGAGATAGTAGGCGTACACAAATCGACCATCAGTCGAGAGTTGCATCGTAATCAAGGCCAGCGAGGATACCGACCAAAACAAGCGCATCAAAAAGCGCTGAAACGACGGAATAAAGCTAAGAAAAGAATAGGCCAATATGAATGGAAACTTATTGATCAAAAGCTGAAAATGGAATGGAGTCCAGAACAAATCTCCAACAAATTTGGTCCTCTTTACGGTATCCAAGTCAGTCATGAATGGATCTATCAACATATTTTGGAGGATAAAAAGCAAGGCGGTGAGTTGTTCAAACATCTTCGTCGCCGCAAGAAGTATCGTAAACGCAGTGGAAACGGTGATCAACGAGGCAAAATACCCAATAAAACGAGCATTGAAGAACGGCCAGAGGAAGCTGAGAGTAGAGAGCGTATTGGCGACTGGGAGGCAGATACAATCATTGGCAAAGGCAAAAAAGGAGCGGTAGTCACCTTGGTGGACCGAAAAAGTCGGTTTCTCAGAATGGGTCTGGTAGAAAGGCGGACAAAAGAAGCCGTCAAAGATCAGATGATCCATTTGTTATCTTCCCTCCCGGTTCATACGATCACTTGTGATAACGGAAAAGAATTTGCTGCTCATGAAGAGATTGCTGAAGCTCTGAATGCTGACGTCTATTTTGCTCATCCTTATGCCTCCTGGGAAAGAGGTACAAATGAGAATACCAATGGCTTAATTCGCCAATACATTCCTAAAGGAACTGACTTCTCGAAATTGACCAGTGATGATGTCATGTTTATTGAAAATCGTCTAAATTACAGACCAAGAAAATGTATTAGTTTTGATCAACCTATGTTATTCTTAAAATATCACTGTTGCACTTAATACTTGAATCTAAGTATTACTTTAACGAATATTAAGTTAATTATTACTATATCCTCTAGTTAACCCAAATTGAAAGGTCTCGCCCGATAAGTTTTTCAAGTTTCTTGATATCCTCATGGAAGAGAACCTTTAGTTCTTCCCGGATATCCTCAGGCATGGACCTTTTTTCCAGGTTGGCGAGCCGCATATCAACCATGACTTTCTGACGAAAATTTTTTGGAATGATGACACGGCTGATCCGCTTGATGGGATTATCCTGCATGAACAAGCGGTACATGAATTGGTGGAACTTCGGGCTTTTGGGGAAACCGGAGACGTTGGGTCGTGGGCTTGTATCAGGGTTGAAGGTTGGGTCAACCTCAAGATACTCAAAGATCGATTTCATCAATCCTTTAGCGTCCTTCACGAGATCATCATAAAGGACGACTTTGATCTGGCCTGGGTTAAAGACATGATAGTAGCGGCTGAGCTGCTCTGAATAGAAACCTGCTTGCGTGTAATGCCAGAGGATCCCCCAACCGGCGTTGATCCGTTCTTCCTCTTTCTCCAGTGCCATTCTGAAGGATCTCGATGGTTCATTCCAATCACGGATTGCGTGCATATAGGCGGAAAACGCCCGGTCAACCGGATTCCTTAAAATCGCCAGCATCTTGACCTGTGGGATGACGGCCTTGATCCTTTCTGCGGTCTCAGGCGTATAGAGGTACATTGGGGAGGCTTCGCCGATAACCTTTTCATCTTCGATATCTACGAAATGCTGTTTGTATTCTTCCAGCGTTGTCACACCGCGGTGGATATATTTTTCTTCCAGGCCCTCGGGATATGGACCTGTGTAAGAAAAGTATCTCAGTTCTTTCGGCGTGGACATGAACACGTCAGGGTGCTGTTTGAGAGAGGTATATAAGGCGGTCGTGCCGGATTTTGCTGCGCCGATGAGTAAAAAATTTGGTAGGGTCATAAGGACTTAAGATTTCTGATAAGAAAATTTTTTCGGGCTGAAGATGGAAGGCAGGATATAAAAATGCTGTTGCGATACTTTTTCCATCAGCAGTATTTATTTTAATCGAAAAACCTCACAGCAGATTAATGGAATAATCTTCCAAATGCGTTACTAACGATCCCCAATTTTTTATAAACCAGTCTATGCATGAAAAATTGGGAAAAAATAAACGAAACTGTAGAAGCGATCGCAGCTCCAATAATGCCCCAGAAAGGTGTGATGATCAGGACCAGTATTAAATTAATCCCGGTGGATATACCGATGACTTTCATGACATCTTTTTCATATCCTGCCATATTCAGGATATAAGCAACCGACCCGGTGAATGAATTGACCAGCTGCCCGACCAGGAGGATGATCAGGGAAGGATATGCATCAACCAATTCTGGGCCAAAGGCAAATGTCAGCAGGGGCTTTCCAAAGAAGATAAATGTGAGGGCGACAACCAGATTGAAAGCTGACACAATACGTGAGCTTGTGGTGGCCAACTTCTGAAACTTCTCCATCTCCTTTTGGGCGATCAGTGAGGCGAACATGGGCGCTAGAATAGCGTTGACAGCCTGCAATGCCACACCGGCAAACGCGGCAGCACTGACCGCGACCTGGAAAGTCCCAATTTGACCCGAATCTACGAACAAGCCCAGGAAAAGGGTGCTTAAGTGAGTCTTGAGGATATTGAATCCGCTTCCCATTCCCAGTGTCAATGCACTGAGGAACCAGGCTTTACTCGGGTCGATCGGGTGGGCATTCCGTACTTCGTTGGGCGTCTTTTTGATCAAGCAAATGATCGTGAATAAGAACGCGATGAATGTAGCCGCTGTGCGGAGGGCCATGGCTGAGGCGGCATTCATCTCGTTGGGTGTCCAAATGTATGTGACAAGGAACAAAGCGGCAAAAAGACCCGGGATGATGATCATATCTGCTATTTGTCCAATGATGACTTTACTCAGTCCACGCAGGGATGCACTCCCGATATAGATCAGTACCTGGAATGGCAATAATGCCAACACCCAATAGAAAGTGGACATTTCCACCTGACTGAAAAAGCCCTTCGCCCAGATTGAACCAATCCCTGCGATGAGGAGGGCACCGAACGATAAAAAGATTGAGATGCGGAAGGACCAATACCAGATGCCTTTTACGGTTGAGTGATCTTGCTGGGTTATCCCCCGCGCGGTTTCTCTGACAATGAGATTAACGATACCAAATTCAATCGGAAAGACCAGGATGTACATCATAGATAGTACATAGCTATAGATGCCGTATTCGGATTTGCCAAGTATCCTGACCAGAAGAACCCCGGTAATTAAAACAAAAACTTTATTCCCACCGTTGACGATGAGGCTGCTCATCCCATCCTTAATCAGGCGGGATTTGGTGCTGGTTCCGTTTAGAAACTTTAGAATATTTTTCATAAGTAATTATTGTCGTTGGACAAGAATAAAGGTTGAATAAGCTATAAGATTATACATGAGAACAGATGAAGTGAGATGAGACATACCCGGGGAATAGCCAATTTAGTAAGGCTTTATTACCGTTGGAGGAGTGGGGATTTATCTTTGTGAAGCTGTTGAAATGATTCGGGAGGTAACTCAAAATGATCCGGCAAGGTGTGTATATCAAAGACTGCTTCGGATGGATCCTCCGTGATCATTATTTTGGAAAGGATTTTCCTCTCATCCAGGTCAAAATGGATGATGTGATTGTTGTCACCCAGTACCAGGGTTCCATCAGCCAATTGTTCACCCCCACGCAGGAAATTTTTACCGATCGGTGTTGTGGAATGGATCGTATAATTTTCCGGGTTGAAATGAATGATTTCCCCGGTGGTTGTATTCAGATAAATGGCTGATCCATCCTTCAGGATGCGGATGCTGTGGCTGGGGACAGCGCATCCTTTCAGTGACAGTCCTGGCTCAGCTTTACCGTTCCAATCGACACGCAGCAGCAAGCTGTAAGTCTTTTCTTTTGAGATTGACTTGGCTTCAAATGGGTTACTCTTTTCACTTTGGAAGAGTTTCTTATAAAAGCGATAGAGCTGCGGTAGTGATTCTGAAAAAGGGGTTTGTTTCAGAGCATGGTTGATTTTGTGCAGGGCGTAGTCTGAGACTACCCTGAATAAACCGCAGGAGATAAGCATGCTCCCATCTTTAAAAAGTGCGAGGCTGTTGATATGCATGGAATCGGTGATCGTATGGTCGTGCGTGCGCGGGTCCCGAAAGTCGATCTTGCCGTCCAGGATATCACCCGGTTTCATGAAAGGTTTGAGCCTGTGAGTTGAATAATTTTGGATGAGCGGGAAGCAGCGGATATCCAAATAACTGACGATCCTGCCGTTGAAATCCAAACAAATCAAGAGGTCATTGCGTGAACTGCTTACCCAAACTTTCTCTTTCATCAGGAAGATATCATGGATACCAGCGCAGCTTGGATGCCAGAAGTGCGCTAGTGGTTTCCAATTCCGGTCGTAGACGAATACGGTGGATGCGTTTGCGATGGCAATCCGATCACCTGCAATGCTGATACCTTTCAAGCCCCTGAAGCCACCTCTTGGGTTGGGATCAACATCCCGGTAAGGCGGTTCGATGATATCGCAGATTCTGAGGAGGGCTTTTTTATCCAGGTCGAAAACAAACAGGTGACCGGAAGGCTGATTCGGGGCTGTATGTCGGCATGACGTTGAGATGAGCAATCGAGACACGTGCAAAAAATCCTTTTCTTTCCCGAGTGTTTTACAGGGCAGGCCTTTGGATGAACTATCCATGTTTTGTATGGACTTTGATCTCAGCCTATCTGCACTCAGGAATAACCAATACTACCATAATACGCCTGATTTCAGAGGGAGATCACCTTCGAACGACCTCGCATTAGCCTTGCAGAAGAATAAAAAAACTACGGCGTACGCGCCGTAGTTTTTCTATGTTTATTTCAGAACTGGTTATTTGTTGATGCCCTCATAGCGGCTGATATCCAGCGTACCGGCAGGCGTGTTCTCTGTCACCATGATGATGATCGGCTCTCCGCCGTCTGTATAGGCTTTGACGCTGAACTCCTTGCCTGCGAGCCAGGAGACAGAACCACAAGCGCCAGAGGTGGTGAACCGGTCGCCACCGTTCACAGAGACCCAGTTGGTCTCCGCTGCGCCGCCCACTGGGATCGTGGTCTTTGTACGCAGTGTACAAACATTGCTCGTGCCGTATTCATAGAATACGATATTGATGAAATCCGCTGCCGTACCGACGTTCTGGACGGTAACGCCACCGGTGAGATCACCCAGGAATTCCTTGACCATTGGACCATAAGCTGTGGAGGTGGCTAGTGAATCTGCAAAAGCAGCATATTTCACTTTAGCCTGTCCGGGGAATCCTGTTTGGGTCTTGGCATCGTTGCTTGACCCGACCAGGGGTTGTCCGTTTGTGCACTCGATCACCGCGGCTGCCATTGTACCTGCGGGAAGACCACCCAGGTTATTGTTCCATTTGCTGAAGTTATAGTTCGTATTTGCCGGGATGGATGCAGTATCGGTAAAGACATCACCGACTGCGACGCCAGCTCCAGCGTTTGTACCGAGTTTGGTAACCGTTACTGTAATCGTGACGTCCGCAGTGGCTGCACCAACATTCATGACTGCCGCACCTGCCACGCCACAGCCGCTGCTACCGCAGAAGTCGTTCTTGACAGATGGGATATAAATCTTGGTGTCCTGGTCCTGAGGCGTCTGGAGGCGCATGGCCTGCACAAATGTAACCGGCGTGCCGGAATGTGGGTGTTCGAGCAGAACACCGGCAATGTCAGACGTTGCGGTGACCACAGCTGAACCGTAGCAAGGAGAAGTATTGGTATCATAACCGCAGCCTGTGCTGGGGATACCGACGCTGGCTGGGTCAAAAACGAACATCCGGTTTGCGGTGATGGTTTCTGTTTGTGTATAAACACTTCCGTCCGCCATGGTGTAGGTGACGGTGACGGTAGAGTCGCTCCCGGCAGCCTGGATGTACATTGTGGTTGTTGCGTTGGAATAATTATGTTTGATGGTCGGCGCAAGCAAATATGTACTCAATAAATCCGAGCTGATGCCCTGATACATGGCTGATGCTAACCCTGCACCACCTACAGAACCGTTGGTGTAGTTCGCGATCTGAGAGACGCTGGCAGACTCAACGTTCGCAGACAGCACAACCGAGCCTTCAAAACCAGAGGGAAGGTCGCTGTTGAAATTAACGATATTTCCAGCGGGGTAATTCGCCGTCTTCCCGGGGTCATAAACCAGTGCCTCTGATGCGCCGAAATCAAAATTTGCGCTCGTAATGGCCGGATCTGCGACGTTCTTAGAGTATGCCGTCATACTCACGACCCCATCTGAGGTGCTGATGTTCTGGACTCTCAAGGCTGACCACCATCCTGAACCGGGCAGCGCAGCTGAACCGGCGGTGACAACCAGCAGGACGAGAGCCAGACTGAGAATTAATGCAAGTGATAATTTTTTCATCTCATTCCTCCAAGTAATAACCTTAATTGATAAGTCTAATTTATCAGAATTAACGCGTTTTCACCATAGTATGTTTAGGTTAATCAAGCAATTTTTACGCTGGTATGTGCTTTTTTTAGATGAGTCGGTAATTTCAGTTGAGTTTAACCTTCAAGCCGTTATGCAGTCCCCTCAACGCATCTTTTAAAGGGCCGCGGTTACCGGCCCGCTTTTTGAAAATTGGGCTGAATACAGCATAAGCATAGGCAAACAGGATCAACGCGGTACGATGGAATGGATTCTTGGCATGTTTTCGATAGAGCAGCATCTTGCTTCTATTCCAATGATAAGCTGTCCAGGAGTTTTCTGCGGATGAGCCTACTTTATGCCAGATATGTGACTCGGGGATGAATATCAGGCGAAAACCCAATGTTTGAACCCTCCGGCAGAAATCCACTTCCTCAAAATACACGAAGAAATCCGGATCAAATCCACCAAGCGTTTCAAGCACCTGGCGTTTGATCAGCATGCAGGCACCCCAGACGTAATCGACTTCTCGTTTCTGGTTGTTCTCCGGCGCGTCTGTCTTATGCCTGTACTGGTTGACCGCGCCGAAATGCCAGGGATGGGCATCCGCGCCTGCATACCAGATTTCTTCATGGGGTTGATAATAATAGATCTTGGGGCTGAGAATGCCGACTTTGGGATCTTCTGCCGCCTTCAGGAGAGGCGGGAGGAAATCCTTGGCGACGATGGTGTCTGAATCCAGCCTCAGGATGAGATCGGCACCCTGATCCAGGGCATGTTCGAAGCCGACGTTGGATGCACCAGATGCTCCCAGGTTCTTCTCATTCACATACAGGTTGACATTGGGGAAATTCTTGCGCACGGCTTCCACCGTACGGTCCTGTGAATGGTTATCGACGACGATCACTTGTTCCTGCTTGATTTCGGCTTCCTGCAGGGACCTGAGACAGGCGAGGAGATCGTCAGCCCGGTTGAAGGTCGGGATTACAACCCGGAGGTTCCATTCAGTCGTTTGTGTCATCACTTTGTGCTTCCTTCAGACGTTTTGAGGCACCCAGGCACCAGGCGATTTTCAGCAGGTAAATAAAGGGTAGTGTCAGGAAATGCCTTCTGACCTCTTTTGTGTGGAAAAAGATCTTCGCTGTTGTGCCTGCTGCGATCACCGGGGAAAAGACCTTCCATATCAGCGGCGACCTCAGTATTTTCGGCATCCTGAACTGCTCGGGATGGTCGTACCGCACCCGGATCATGTAATAACCGGATTTCCAGAAGTAGCGCCACAGGGTTGAAAAATCATACCGTTCTGGGTGATGCAGGATCGCAGCGGAAGGCTCGAACAGCAGGGGATAACCGGCCTGGGTCATACGCGCCGTCCAGTCAACATCCTGCCCGCGCAGGAGATTCTCGTCCATGCCCCCGACAGTGTCAATCACTTCCCGGTGTACCGCCAGGTTCAGGGTTGGCAGGAAAGCGTGGGTCTCCTTTTTCTGGCTGGCAAGCTGTTTGTGGAACATGGACAGGTTATACACCAGGAGCCAGAAAGGTTCTGAGGGTGTTTTCACGCCTCCCCCGATGACCTTCCAGCCTTCCAGGAATGGGTCCGTGATCGCTTTCAGCCAGCCATCGTCAGCGATGCAGTCAGAATCAAGGAAGACCAGCCATTCTCCATTGGCTTCACGGATGCCGATATTCCTGGCTTCCGCCGCCCCCACCGGTTCCTGCGTGTTGATGGACCTGACCTGCTTGAACCGCTCGACCAATCCCCATTTGTCCATCCCGACCACGATCACCTCAAAGGGCCATTCGACCTTCTGGGCAAAGACCGAGTCAAGCGTTTGGTCCAGCATGGGTGAATGCAGGTTGGGGATGAGGATTGAGATCTTTACATCTGATTTCATGATTGCCGGGCTTTCATGTTTTCTTGCGGGTTTGTGTTCCCAACTACGTCAAGCATCTCCTGCCAGGAGCTACCCGTGAGTTCTTCCGTTTGATCGGCGTTCAGGCGGGGCTTGTGGAGCTGCTGGCGGATGCCCTCCGCCAGGGCGGCCGGTTCCCCTGCGGGGACAACGCGGCAGCGGTCGGGTAACGCAACGACCATCCGGTCGACGATCACATCCGTAAGGACGGCAGGCAGGCCGAATCCCAGGGCGGATTTCAGGGCAGCGCTCTGGGTGCCGTCAATATAAGGGGCGACGAACAGGTCGCTGACCTCAAAAAAAGCGGCAACCTCATCGTCCGGGGTGTAGGCGTTGTGGATATGGATGAAATTTTCCAATCCCAATGACGCGATCAGGGCTTCTAATTCCTTTTTCCCGTTCCAGATTTCTCCCGCGACCAGCAGGTGAACGGGATTCCCTTCATCAACCAGGATTTTGACGGCTTTGATGAGGACGTCCAGACCCTTGTAGGGGCGCACGAAACCGAAGAAAAGCAGGATGGGTTGGTCTTCGGGCAGCGCAAGCTGTTCCTTCAGAATGGATTTCGCTGAAGATGGTCTCTTGAAGGAGCCGTAAATCGGCAGGGGCGCGATGTCGATCTTTTCAACATCGGGCAGAAGACTCAGCAGACGACTCTTCTCTTTTTCTGTCATCACGATGAACCGGTCAGCGGTCCCCAGCGTGGTGCGTGCGAGGTTTCTATCAAAAGCACGTGCTTCGTGGGGCAGGGTGTTATGGATGAGGAATGCGGTTTGAAGGCCTTTGCGTTTCAACCCTTTGCTGACATGGCGGAAGGCCGGCCCCCAGAATGTGACCCACCAGTTGATGATCACTTCGTCGGGATGAAAGGCTGCGATTTTTCTGATCGTCTTTCCCCATGTGAAGGGATTCAACGGCGTCAGCAGGTATGCTGCCTCGACCTTTTCCCTGCCCGGGCTGAAGTCCTTGTCGTTCTCGCCCGGGTACAGCCAGGCCGGGTACTGCTTTTTAAAGGAAACCACCTGAACGTCATGTCCGGAATCGATCAGTTTCCCCGCCAAAAGGGTGGTGAAATGCGCGATGCCGCCCCTGTAGGGGGTTACCGGTCCGATCAAGCTGATCCTCATCGGGATTTCCTCATCTGTTCCATCGTTTTTAAAAAACCTCACTGTCAACGGTTTTCTTTCTACTTGGGCTTTATGGCGCATGCCTGCGTCCCAATTATATTCGGATATAAGGGGCATGACAACTTCAGGGGTTGATGCGATAGATGTGGATGCTGTCATTCGTATAGACCTCAACAACACCATCACATTTTTCCAGTTCCTGTGGCTTCAGGCTGCCCATGTCCTCCCGGATGTAGATCCAGTCCAGGTCGGCTTCATCCACCAGCGTCCAGAATTCCGGGGAACAGGTGGTGATGCTGCTGGCCTCCTCACCCCACAGGCGAACCTCCCTGCGCACTTCAACGTCCGGGGAGTAGCCGTAGAATACGGTCGGCACCAGCGCCCAGCGTCCCGTATAGGGCAGTAACCACCCCCCGCCATCCACGCCCCGGTAGGTTTTGTTGAGCCAGTGCGCGGTGTTGATGTAGAAGCGTGCATCCTCCTGCGTGTTCGCTTCAACCCACGCCAGCGCGTCCATGTCCGCTTCGGTGACCAGCACGGTGACCGAATTGACGATTTTCGAGCTGAGGGTGTAGCCCCAGGCGACCCACCCGACCACAAGCAGGGCGATCAGCAGGACGGAAGCCCAGCGTTTTTTGAGCCATTTTCCCAGTTCGCAGCCTGTGCGCCAGAACAGCCAACCTGCCCACAGTGCAACCGGGAGGAATAGGATGATGGCGAAGTGGTCGGAGCGGAAGGGGCTCAGTTCAATACCCCAGGGCAGCGCCAGGACCATTAGGATGAGGCTCCATACGCCGAAGGCGATATTTTTGCGGTAGGTCAGGGCAATCAGCAGCCCGGCAAATGCCAGGAGGAGCAGCCAGTGGTTGCTGGCCGGCCCCAGGAGCTTCCAGATGTAATCCCAACTCCCCGACACATTCAAAATTTCACCAACTGAGTCGGGCAAATTGACCTGCAGACTGGCAGCGCTGGCGTTGAAGCGCATAACCCTGACCAGCCAGGGGGCTGCCAGCAAGAGCCCCAATCCTGCCCCAGCAGCAACCCGGAGGATATGCTTGAATGCCCCTCGGAAAAGACGGCGGTTGGCAATCAGGTAGACGATTCCCAGGAACACCAGGAAGACTGCCAGCAGGAGCGCGGCGAAGTAGTGTGATAGCAGGACGCCAGCGGTGAGGAGTCCCAGTTCGGCGAATTGCTGCCACTTTGGGCGTGCTTTGAGCATCTCCAGACTGGCTCTCATCGCCAGGGGAAGTAGGATCATCCCGGTGATGAGGGTATAGCGCCCCCAGCTCAGGTAATATGCCGGCATGCGTGCGGCGAAGCTGACCAGCAGTGCGGCCGCGCCGGCCGGACGCCAATCCTTCCACAGGGACTTCCCCAGGGCATACACGGACAGACTGATGGCGGCGTTGAGCACCTGCCCCAGCATGAGCATGGATTCGCCGATCTCCAGCCCGCTCAGGGCGGTGAAAAGCGCTGCAGCGGCGTGGAAGCCGTAGTGGTAGTAGAACGGGACGGAGAGATAAGGTGAGAGGTCCTGCGGCAATCCGCCCCCTTCGAGGATCGTGCGGATGATGAGGTAGTGGTGCTGGGAGTCGACCCAGTTGGGGAGCAGGAGCTCGCGGGCCTGATACAGCCGCCAGGCGACCGTCAGACCGAACAGGACCAGGCCATTGATCAAATGCGGGAGGAATTTCCTGGGTAGTTTCACGCCGTGCCGGATCAGACCGGCAGTAGCCAGGATTGCCAGTATGATCAGGATCACAAGGATTCCGCCGTGTGAGAAATGCCATCCCGGGATGAATGCCAGTTCCGCAGCCAGGGCGATGGCAGCGATGCTGAGCCCGATCACCTGCGCCAGCGAGACCAGGGGGTCCTGATTGCGCTTCCCCAACCACGCCCACCATGCCAGGCCGGGCAGCAGGAGCGCAAGGAAAGCCAGGGCAATCCTCACAGGAGTTTTACCCCTTCCGTGCTGACCCCAGCGAGGAGATCGGATACGGTCTGATCGAGGATGGGATGGATGAAGTCAGGGGCAATCTCATTCAGGGGTATAAGGACGAAAGCCCGTTCGTGCAGGCGGGGGTGGGGGACCTGGAGGTCTTCCCTGTCAATGACCCGCTGCCCGTAAAACAGGATATCCAGGTCGATCAGGCGCGGCCCATAGCGAAAGGTTGCCATGCGTCCCATCTCCGCTTCGATCTCCTTCAGGGTGTGAAGGAGGGGCAGCGGTTCCAGCGATGTTTGCACCTCGATAACCTGGTTGAGGAAGTCGGGCTGGTCGGTATAGCCCCAGGGCGGGGTGATGTAGATGGAAGATTCCCGCTGAATGGTAACCTCCGGCGGCAGGGATGCTTTGGCGGTGCACAGGTTGGCTTCACGCTCACCCAGGTTGGTGCCCAGGGCAAGGAAGACGGGTTCGGTCATTTTCCCCTCACGCCGAGGATGCTCAGAAAATCTGCGAAGAGTCCATAAGCGGTGGTCTCCGGTCCGGGGTCGCTTTCGAGGATACCCAGACCGGGCAGGACGTCCAATTCAAACTGAGCGTAAGAGCTGGTGCCGTTCACGCTGTAGAGGGGTGAATCAACCCCCACGCGTTCCGGGGCGACCCTGGCAATGACCTTCTTGCCCTCGCGCCTGGCAGAGCAGACCAGCTTCCAGCGTTCACCGTCCGATTTGGCGGATGTGATCATCTCCGGCGTGATACCGCGGATTCCCGTCCGGTCCACCTGCGGGGGAGTCATAGGGCAGCCCATGAGGACGGTCACCAGTGCAGCAACTTTAATGGCCGCATCCCAGCCGTCCACGTCGCCGCTCGGGTCGGTCTCGGCGATGCCGATCGACTGCCCGTATGCGATGGCTTCCGCCAGGGTCTTGCCTTCCGCCATCATCCCCAGCAGCAGGTTGGTGCAGGAGTTGAGGATGCCGCGGAACCCGGTCAGGTTTGCGCCCCCCAGCACCTCGCGGAACAGGGCGAAGACCGGCGCGCCGTCCATCACGGCGGACTCGAACAGGAACTGACATCCTTTATTCTTTGCCAGGGCTGTCAGCGATTGATAGCCGTACACGACGGGCCCCTTATTTGCGGTCACAACGTGCATGCCGGCGTTCAGTGCGGTTTCGATGTGGGTGATGGCGGGTTGTCCGGTCTGGTAGTCCACCGGGGTGGTCTCGAACATGAACTCCGCCGGGCAGGCGCTGATGAAGGCAGCGGATTCAGCGGGCGCATCCCCCCGGTCCAGTTCGTCAAGTGGCTTTCCCGTTTCGAGGAGATTGAGCGCTTTTTCGAGGTCGATCCCGGCAGGGTCGATGGCCCGGCCGTGCGACCCGGTGATGATCCCGGTCACGCTGATCGACAGGTCGTAGCGGTCGGCCAGTTCGGATTTTTTCCTGAGCAGGAGCCTGGCGAATGCCTTCCCGACATTGCCGAAGCCCACCAGACAGAAATGATAGTTTGTGGTCATTGCATCTTCCTTTTCATTGTGTTGTTCTAACTCTATTTAACCATAGATTTGGAGGGATTGCCCATTTTCTCGTCATTGCGAACTCCCGCAGGGAGTGACATAGTCCCCGAAGTGAAACGGAGTGGGAAGCAATCCAAGAATGCCGAGGTATGCGAGATTTCCATTTTCAGCGTGAATCAAAGTGAAGTGTAATATTTGGATTGCTTCTTCGCTGGCGCTCATCGCAATGACAAATTACGTTGTAGGTTACGCAGGGTGAGGATGCGGGTATCCGAACCTGCGTGACATTTTCCTGTCATCGCGAGGGAGCTGCAGAGCAGCGACGAAGCGATCCAAGAATATCACGAAACAGAGTCTGACCCAGCCACAGCTTGATAAGCATATATTGAATGATTTAGATTGCTTCACTTTGTTTGGCGACAGGAGTCGCCAAATACTGCGCTGATGTGCCGTGCTCGAAGAGCACACTTGCTCAAAGAGCACCCTTCGGGTGAGTGAAGGCACCCAGCTTGTCGCAACCCCCTGGCGGGGGCAGGTGACAATAATTACCTCACTTTATACATCGCGCCGGAGACCGGACCGAGGGTCAGCTTCCAGCGCTTGCCGCTGCGGACGACCAGAGCGCCCTCCGGCACGTCCAACGCTTCAAAGCTTGCGCTGTCCAGGTCCTTCGGCAGCTCTACGCTGACCTCTTTATCCGAAGGGTTCAAGGCGACCATTACCTTCTGCCCGTCGCCGGAACGCGTATACACAAAAGGCAGCTCCCCGTGTTTGGCAACCACCACCTCAAAACCGCCATCCGCCTGGAGGGCTTTGAGCGCCTTGCGGGTCCCGATCAGTGAGCGTACGCGGTTGAGGAGCGATTCCGGGTCGGCTTCCTGGTCTGCCACGGTTGGGCGGCCCTCAGATTCATCTATGGGGAGATACAGCTTTTCAGCCGGGGCATTTGAGAACCCGGCATTCTTGTCATTGGACCACTGCATCGGCGTTCGCACCCCCGTGCGGAAATAGCCGCCTTCCTTGGAGGGCAGGTCAAGCGACCGCATCCCGATCTCATCACCGTAATAGATGAAGGGCGTGCCGGGCATGGTCAGCAGGAAGAGGTAAAACACCTTCATCATCGCCGGGCTTCTGCCTTCGGCGATGCGGGGCTGCTCATCATGATTGCCGGTGATCAGGGCGATGTATCCCTGGTCGGATGTCGCTTTCAGGAGTAGGCGGTATTCATCCACGAACTGCATGACAGTTCCATGTCCCGACTCATCAAAGAATGACCACTTGTAAGGGTCATGCCAGGGTCCCCAGCCTTCATTCCTGACGAGGGATACCCATCCAGGGTTGCTGAACCCCATCAGGAAATCCACATGGAATCCGGCGGGAATGGCCTGCGCCGGCTTCCCCCATTCCGAAACGATGACGGCTTCGGGGTATGCCGCATCTAGCCAGTCTCGGATTTCCGTCCAGAATTCGGAGGTCCCCATCTTTTCAGGGTCGTGTTTGACCAGCGAGTCTGCCATATCCACCCTGAAGCCGCTGGCGCCCATATCCAGCCAGAATTTCATGATCTGCTTGATCTCCCGGCGGACCTGCTGCGGGCCTTCCGCGTCAAGGGGCTGCATCCAGGGGTAGGCAGGATTCGTCTGTGCAAAACCGTAGTTCAGGGCGGGTTGGCACCAGAAGAAATTGGTGATGTAACCGCCGTTGCGCTGGGCATACCCGCGTACGACCTTCAGGTCGGAAGATGGATATTCAAAGACGGAATTCGTCCAGATGTAATAATCCGAATAGGGGTTCTCCTCATGCTTCTGCGAAGCCTGGAACCAGGGATGTTCGACGGATGTGTGCCCGGGGACCAGGTCCAGCAGGATATGGATACCGCGTTGATCCGCTTCAACGAAGAGTTTCCTCAAATTCTCATTGGTTCCATACCGGGGGGCGACCCGGTAGTAGTCTGCGACATCATACCCGGCATCATGGAAAGGGGAGACGAAACAGGGGTTGATCCAGACCGCATTGATCCCCAGCGAGTCGAGGTAATCCAGTTTTTGGATGATCCCCGGGATGTCGCCGATCCCGTCGTCGTTTGAATCGTAAAAGGACTGCGGGTAGATCTGGTAGAAGACGGCCTTTTTCAACCATTCAGGATGTTTTCGTGTCATTATTGAACCTCCTTATTGATTACGGGCTTCTAGAAGAAATATGGTGGTAGGATCTGACTTTTATTTGCAGTGAACGCCGCGCGGGCAAGCAGAAAATCCCGGTCCTCACCGCTGCTGATGGCCGCCAGTCTGTCCATCAATTCCTTTTCGGCGGGGTCCATTTTTGAATACTTCTTTTCGATCAGCAGGAAATTATCCCAGGGCAGGATCTCGATCTTGTTCAAGGCGAGGAAATCCCGGATCAGGTTGCCTTTGACGAAATCCAGTCCTTTCATGTTGAAGATGCCGAACAGGTTGGGGTCGGCAGCCTTTGAGCGGCAGAGCAGCCAGGCTTGCGCGCCGGTGATGAACTTACCCGGCGGCATATCCAGCGGATCGAAATCAATCGACAGCGTTTCAACCTGCAATGCGTCCAGCTGTGAATCAACGGTCACCCAGCGTTTCTCATTTGCTTGCCAGTATTCGCAGATCCAGTGGTCTTCGTAACGCCCTTTAATGAAGTAGGTCCCGAAGCCAGCGCGAGCGCGGGCAGGCACCCCATGGTGGCGCAGGATGGCGGTAAGTAACAGGGCAAAGTCACGACACGTCCCCACGGTCTTTTGAGATAAAGATCTGGCTTGTGTCAGGGGTTGAGGAGTTAACTCAAGGACCTTTGCCAGGCGATCCTTGATGAGGCGCAGGTTTGTTTCTTCTTTTCTGATGCGGTTGAGGGATATGCCGTAGCGTTCAGCCCAATAGATATGGAGCATCAAGCCCTGGATTGACCTGACAAGCTCCGGAAGTATCCTGGGGAGGTCATCAAGCTGGGACGAAAATGAACCCGGGTCGCTGATCTGCCCCTGAGATGCGTAATATTCCTGTGGGTCAAGCGTCACAGTCATCATCGTGTTGTAATGATTATAACCTGAGTATGGGTTGGGAAAGTAAAAAAGCCGCAGAGACACTCGGTAAATTTGGTTTTTTAAAATTCGTATAACCTGAGGTTTGTTAAAACAAGAGAACAGACAATGTGTACAAAATAAAAAGCCTTCTTCTTGTTCCAACGGGGACTGCGTCGTTTCGCTCCTTGAGGAGAAGGTGGCACGAAGTGCTGAAGCGAAGCGGAACACCCGCAGGATGCGGGATGAGGAGGTTTTTGTTACACCTCATCAGTCTGCTCCGCAGACAGCTTCCCCTTGAAGCGGAGCGGAATGCCCTCTGGGTGCAAGGTGAAGCCTTGATGAGATGATTTATCATCTGATATCCCTTGAAGATTCTATAAAGTAATCATTTCTTTTGCTTAATCGATTATTTATTTTGGAACCACTCTTTTACGAAACTCAGGTTATCTATTTGTCTGTTATTGCATCTCCATTTGTTTAAAGCGGCTTGATCTGCAGGGTGCCTTTGACCTCCAGGTTGTCCTTGTCCGGTTCTTTCCAGTGGAAAGTTACAACTTCGTACAGATCTTCGGACGGGACGACGAGGTTTTGCTGCATGGCTTCCATAGAAGGGATGGCTGCATAGCAGCCGGGTGACTCGGGATAGGCGAACACGCCCTCACAGTTGAAAGCGATATGCTCTCCGCTGAATGTCCACAGGAGGCTGCCTTTGTGGTTCAGGTCAGCCGTCACCTTGCCGGATTCGTCAGAAAGAGTCAGGTCGCGCAGATCGATTTGATTGACCGCACCGACCGCCCGCGGCTGGCCGAGCTGCCCCATCACGGCGTCTTTATCATCGCCTAGGTCAACACCCAGGCCGTCCAGGAGTGAGGAGAGGTCCCCCATCGATGAACTGGCGGCTTCCAGGACTGGATTCAGTTCGATATTGAAAAGGACGGTCGCATCCACGTGATAGGGATGCCCCTCCACCTGTGCTGAGAGCTCAATGACGAGTTCAACCTCGTGGTCCGGGTCCATATTCTCTGCGGCGATGGAACCAGCCTGGTTCATTGCATCCATACCCTCTTTGTACGCATCCTGCATCTGTTTGGCCAGATTGCTGAGATCACCTAAATCCGGGAAATCCATTTCGCCTCTTTTCGGTTATTTGATATAGCTAAGGTGTTGTAAATAATGAAAATTAACGCATTTATTATACAGTGAAAATGATCCGTGGACTGGCTTTCGATCAGGGCAATCGTAAGTAGCACACGTTGGCGTTTATTTACAGACCCAATCACATATACGTACGCTCCAATTTTGCTTGTACCGAACATGACGAGCAGTATTATTGTCACGTAGGTTGCTCCGCAACCATACATGACCTACATCCATCAGGTGTGGTGAAAGGATGTTTGCAAATAATCATGACTCCAGTGTCATTCGCGAATACCAATAATAATGACTCCAGTAGGTCATGCATGTTTCCGAAGGAAACTGCGTGACATTCTCGTCTTTGATAAATCTTTCGTACTTATGACTTTTCGATTGTCGCGGCCTGTGACAGTGCCAATTACCCCGGCAGTCTCACCTGTGCTATAATGGCACTAATTTTCACAGGGTCAATATGGGGAAATATTAATTATGACTGGTACCTTTTCGTCTTATTGGTAACCATTTGTTTATCAGTCGTTCCTTCTCTTTTGAGATGTTAGGGAACACCGGAACAAAGGAGTCACGATGAATCCAGATAAACGAAACCTTTACCGTTTGCCCTGGTCAATGAATGATAACCCGATTGCCTGGTTGGAGGTGACGGATATCTGCAACCTGCATTGTGAGGGATGCTACCGCTCCACCATCACGGGACACAAATCCCTCGAACAGGTGAAGGAGGAACTGCGCTTCTTCAAGCGCTGGCGCAATCCGGACAATGTCTCCATCGCAGGCGGGGAACCGCTCCTGCATCCTGAAATATGCGAGATCATCGCCACTATCCATGAATTGGAGATAAAGCCGATCGTGTTGACCAATGCAACCAAACTGACGCCAGCCTTCCTGAAAGAAATGAAAAAGGCCGGGCTGGCAGGATTTACGATCCACATCGACAGCCACCAGAACCGGCCGGGCTGGGAAGAGAAAGATGAGGCCGGGCAGAACGAACTCCGCCAGTTTTATGCGGATATGATCCATGCTGAGGGTGGGTGCTATACGATCTTCAACGCCACGATTTACCCATCCACATATCATTCCATCCCCGATATTCTGCGCTGGGGGCATCAGAACTTCGATAAGGTCCAGGGATTGGTCTTCATCACTTACCGCACGGCAGCCACAGACACCTATACGGCGTTTGACACCGGCAGCCAGGAAGTGGACATGTCTAAACTCAGCTATATTAGTGAAACCTTTGATGAGGAATTTGTCACCAGTAAGGATGTCTATGCAAAGTTAAAATCCACCAGCCCCGTGTATGAGGCGTCAGGG
>Ga0272443_10003488_pt1 | contig 18487 bp, 7 predicted proteins | sample SSMAcet12_FD_193581 | JGI IMG/M metagenome (GOLD analysis project Ga0272443, IMG submission 193581) | Marine sediment archaeal communities from Little Sippewissett salt marsh, Falmouth, MA, United States - SSM-Acet-12 | ecosystem: Environmental > Aquatic > Marine > Wetlands > Sediment ... | reverse complement strand
TGGGATATTACCCATCCTCATATGTCTGTTCCTCAAGAAGCATGGCAATCCCCATTAAACGAAAACTGGACTTCAACATATTGGATGAAATATGGTAATGGAACAGTTTGGGATTGTGACCATACTGGACCTGCACCTGATGGATATTCTAATGTTCATGATGGAGATTACTTTGCATATTATCAGTCAAACGATGCTCAAACTTCTTCATGGATGGAATTAGATACTACACTTTATCTATCAGAACAAGATAATATTACAATCGATTTTCATTATTATGCTTATTCTGTAGCTACAAATACAAGTTGGAATACGTTTAAAGTTCAGATTAATACGTCTGCAAACTGGATTAGTGCTGATGATTTACTAACTATTGATTTAGATAATAGCGCAAATAGAAATTCAAATTACAACGAATCATGGAAACATGCGTATGCATATATGGACGCTGGAATATATTCTGGTCCTCACAAACTTCGATTCTATTTTGATTGCGATAGTGATTATGGAGATATTTGTATTGATGATTTGTACTTTAATATTACAGGTTCAACAGCTTCTGGTTGGGATGCAACTGATGGTTATTGGCGATATTTCTACGGAAATGATTCAGGTGAGAACTTTGGTATTAATACTTATGATGCTGTTGCTGTTAAGTTAAATGATGGTGCTGGTTCAAAAGAAATTGAAATTCCTGGTAATGTAGAATTAGATGCTACAGAAGATAGGACAATTGCAATGAATAACACTACGAATAATAGAGGCTCATGGTATGTTGGATATACTGGAAATAATACAATGATGTCTTATATCAATAGCACCCAATTAGATTCTGGTTTGGATGAGATGGAATACATTGGTGTGTTTAATAAAACAAGATTAGAATGGGATTGGTGGATTGTTGATTTCTTAGAAGATGACTTTGTTGTTAATAAATTTGATGTAGTATTCGCTAAAATAGATGATGATACTGAAACGTGGACTATTCCATCTGTAGATACAGAGTGATGATGAATGACTTTACCTGTTGAGTGGTTAGTAAGAGGAATTCTTTATAATAAAGATAGTAATCCATTAGGAAGTACATTAGTTTGGGCTAAAGATATAGATAACTTTCAAGGAAATACTACTGATGAAACTAATCCAGATGGAAAGTTTGTAATAAATCTTAGAGAATATGCTACAGACGGAGACACAATTAGGATATCTGCTACATCAGGGAGCCAATTTGCATCATATGATTTCGTATTAGATGTTGCAAAGCCTGGTCATAGGGAAGACTTGACATTACAAGCATCAGATTTCTATGAAAATATAGATATATTAATATCAGATATAGACAAACCTGTTAATTATAAGACTGATGCATTATTAAAGAAATTAGATACTAGATCTCATCCAATAACTTACTATACTAAAGACTTAGATAGACCACAAAATGAATTAATAGATTTATTAATGGAATTAGAGGGACAAACTCTTGCAGAAAAGATAGACTATTTAACTTCGGCTACTGATGTTCCAATATATCAATTAATAGATGTATTACTTAGAGACGAATTTACTAAAAATAATAAAATAGATTTATTACTAATGGAAGAAGAAGTAAAGAAATATATACTTCATGATTTATTAGTAAGAATAACTAATACAGAAAACATGAAGATTGATTTGTTCTTAAAGAAATTAATAAATATCAATCCAGAGATAGATTTACTAATTAGACAAAAGAATATAGATATATCAAATCTAATCGATGTCTTATTGAGAACTAAAAATAATGATGTTAATATGCTAATTGATGCTTTATTTACCAGAGTTACCAATAAGTATATTAGAGTAGATTTACTTGCTAGATCAATGGATAATATTATAAACTCATCAGTAGATGTACTCATTAGAGAAATGGATAAGACTATTGGATTAGATATAGATACCTTAATCAGAACTAAAGATTTAAGTAAAAACAATCTAATAGATCTAATACAACAACTACGTAGCTATATAGGATCTGATATTGATTTATTACATAGATCAACTGAATCTGCTAATTTTAAGATTGCATTAGCAGGTGGAGCCACTATAGAGAAGATTAGTAAAATTGATTTACTACAAGAATTAGAAAACAATGAAGTTAATATATTAATAGATGCTTTATTAGAGAGCGTCAATCTAACTAAACATCAGTTAATTGATATATTAATTAGGAAGACTGCTAATTTAAATGAACTGATAGATATCTTAATAGAAACAGAGGGATTAACTCAATCAGAGAAGATTGATATATTAGTAGAAGACAAAGATAAAACAATTAATAATTTAATTGATGTATTATTCCAGAAGCAAATAAGTGCATCTCACTTAATAAATTGTTTACTGAGGGTAGAGGGCCTGTCCAAAAAACAGACCATAGATCTTCTGATTTCGACCACAATAATTAGGTTTTTACACGCAGATCTTCTGTTGATGTCGAAGGATACCACTTTAAATAATTTAATAGATTTACTAATAAAAGTTGCTAATTCATTAAATTACGATATGGATTTACTCTTGAGAGAATTAAACAAATTAGAGAACAATAAAATTGATTTATTAATTAAAGATCAAAATGTATTAAGTGAAGTAATTGATCTGCTAATTAAAGAATCCCATACAGCAAATATGGATATAGACTATGCAACTTGGTTCACAGCATCAAGGAATTTCAATATTGAAATGACTATTGGTAATATAGTTGCATTAAATCATATCATAGATACATTAATTAAAACATCATCAGAAGTAGATTATAATATCGATCTATTAATAGAAGAATTAGGGATATCTAAATATGAAGTTATAGATTTATTAATAAGAAACAAAGATATAACTATGGTAAACTTAATAGATATATTAGTAAAGCAATCTATCTTACAAAGTAATAAGATAGACTTGGTAATATCAAATGCTGATATGACTATAAATGAATTCATCGACTTATTAATAAAGAAGTCAGTTGAAAAGAATTATAACATAGACGTCTTAATAGAAAAGATGGGAATAGATAAGAAATATACAATTGATTTATTATCTAAAGATACACAATCAACAAATGAACTTATTGATATAATACAAAAGAAGATAGCAACTAATGATTATGATATTGATGTCTTAATTAAAGATTCATTTACTAATAATATGTTGATTGATTTAATAATGGCTGCTGGTGAGACATTTAAAGCTTATAAAATAGATTACATAGTGAAATCATTATCAATTCCAGAGAACTATAAAATTGATATATTAATGGAAGTCATGAAAAGTAATAATATAACAATTGATCAATTAATAAAATCTACTGATATTGATGTCAATTATCTAATAACATTGATAGCAAAGGGCAAAAATATAAGTATGAACTATGTAACTGATTTATTAGCAATGGCATCTAATAATAAATCATATACAATTGATGCTTTATTAGAAGATATTGGATTAACTGCTAATAACTTAATTGATTATATCGCTAATGAGATATGGTCTGTAAATTATTTAATTGATTATACAGTTAAATCATTCGGTTTAACTCAACAATATCTAATAGCATTATATACTATGGCAACTAATAATATTGTAAATTATATGAGTGATTTAGTTATGTCAAAAGAGGAGTCAATAAATTTCTTAATTGACTACGCCACTCATGGATATCTTACATTAAATTATAAAATTGATTATAGTACATTTGGTGAAGATCAACTTTCACCATATAAAATTGATATACTTCCATTAGTTCTTACTTGGATAGATACAGTGGATGTTACAAATACAAGTTCGTTTGATGCAACTATATCATTGGCAAATTTATATAATGTTGCAGTAAGTAATTCAAATATATTTACTACTGATGTATCTACTAATAGTTTGTTTGAAACAGCGATAACAAACTCAAATGTATTTAATGTAATTGCATCTCATGATGCAGCAAATTAAGGTGATGTAAATGGCTCTTACAAAATATGAAAGAGGAAATACAATAAAAACTGAAGCAGATTTTAAAGTAGGTGGAGTGTTAACTAATCCATCAGGTGCAACAAATGACCCATGTGGTGTAAAGATAGATGTAATAAAACCAGATGGAACATATTTAATATCTGCTCAGTCCGTGTCTTATGCTGAAAGTGTTGGGGAATTTTATTACTATTTCAATACTGCAAGTACAGATCCAATGGGGATCTATAAGATTGTATGGAAAGGATATCATACTCTAGGTGAGGATTATGGATATAAACCTATAATCCAAAGAGAAGATATCATTATATGTGAATCAGATTAGGTGAAAGATTATGGCAAATTCTTTAGGCGAAATTTCAGTAAAGTTTCATGCTGCTACAGGCGACTTTTTAAATAAATTAAAAGACGTCAATAAAGGAGTTCAGGCTACTAGAAGACAATTTATTGCTTTAAACAAAGTTCTTGCTCAGACTGCGTCTTATAATATAACTCCATTAGCTAGGGCTACTAGAGACATAGTTAAAGGAACAAAGGGTGCTTCTGGAGTTTTTAATAGACAATCAGATGCATTGAGAGGAACTGTAATGAATACTCACGAAGCTGCGTATTCTGCAAAAACATTAGCTAGTGAGAATAAACATTTGATTAAATCTGGATTGATGATGTCTAGAAGCTATAAGAAAGTGGGTGAAGGTGCATGGCGTATGTCAGAGTCCATGACCGCTGCTAATAAACAAACTTTACTGTCAATGTTATCATTGAGGAATATGGTAGGTAAAATTACTCACTACATAACTTTCTCAATTGGTGTTCAAATGGTTATGGCAATTCGCCAAGGATTTTCAGATGCCATAGATTCTTTCAAATCATTCGAACGTGCTGCTACAAATGCTGCAACAGTTGCTGGCTATGTAGGCGGTGCATTTGAAGATGTTAGAGATCACATAATGGATGTATCTAAAGAATTAGGAAGAACCACAGTATTCTCAGCAGTGGATGTTGCTAATGCATTCTATCAATTAGCATCTGCTGGTAATGATGTTGCGGACATGACTAAGAATGATCTTAGACCTATATTAGATTATGCTGCAGCAACACAGGCAGAGTTAGAAGAGGCTACTACATCAGTCCAAACTGCGATGAAAGCTTTTGGTTTAACTATAGAAGAGACTGAAAGAATAGTAGATACATTTACTGGTACAATTACTAATTCATTTATGACTTTTGAGAAGATGTCTAATGCTATGAAATATGTTGCTCCAATTGCTGGTACATTAGGAATATCAATAGAGGAGACATCAGCAGCATTAGCAACTTTAGTAGATACTGGTTTAACTGGGGCACAGGCTGGCCAGCGTTTAAATATGATTTTTACTAAATTATTAAAGCCAACAGAAGAAGCTAAAGAAATGTTGGAAGGAATGGGACTATCAGTACAAGATATTAATCCTGAAGTTCATTCTTTAATTGAAATTTTATATCTATTAAAAGCTGCTGGATTTGATGCAAGTAATGCAGCAGAAATGTTTAGAGCAAGAACTGCAGCAGCGGCTGCGGTCTTAGTAGATTCAGCAGATGATATTGCATTTTTTAATAATATGCTACATGGAACTGCTGGGCTTACTCAATCAGTTGCTGATAAACAAATTAAAACTCTATGGGGAGAGTTAACTCTATTAGGGGATGCATTACAAGAGGCTGGAATTGGATTTGGTGAATCTTTGATGCCTGCGATTAAAACAATTGCAGAATTTATCAAAGGACCATTCTTAAATGCATTGGGTTCTATTGGTTCTTTCTTAAGTAAACACGGTGATACTTTAGTGACATTAGTTAAGATATTTATATCTTACAAAGTTGCTTTATTTGGTGTAACTAGTGCTTTAAGTATCCTTGCAAATGTAATGGGAATGATCGTTGGAACTACATCAATTCAAGAAATAATGATGGGTAAATTAACTGCTAGACTTGGTGAAGCAACTATGGCACAATATGGCCATAATTTAGCATTAATGCAAGAGAAAAAAGTTCAGGATAGCCTAATAGCTACAATAGCAACTAATAATATATTACAAAATAAACAAGCCAAAATTACACAAGATTTAACTGTATTGATGGCAGCCAAAAGAGCAGGAGAACTAACTGATGTAGATCTATTACAAACAAAACTTGCATTAGAAGGTAAAGAATTAGGTATAAGAACTGCTAATAGAGAGTTGGCTGTTGCTAACATCAGAGATATAAAAGCTAGAATAGCTGCTAGATCATTAGGAAATAAACAAGATGTAAAGAATTTACAAACTGCATCTGCAGATCTTGTTGTAAAACGAGCACAGTTAGTGACTAATAAACAATTATCTTCGAGTGAAATCGTTCAAACAGTTACAAAACGATCATTGATTAAAGCAATGTGGAATGAATTCTTGGCTAGAATGGCATTGAATAAGGGCAAAGAGAGAGAAGCATATTTAAATACTAAATTAGCATTCACTCAAGGTTTATTAAAGAAAGGATATTTCACTGCTGCAGCTGCTGGTAATTCATTTGTTGGTGTATTAAAAGGAATTGGAACTGCTATCTGGTCTGCATTGGGTCCAATAGGATTACTATTAGCAGCATTAACTGCAATTGGGGTAGGTATATATTTCTTATTACAACCTACTAAGAATTTTACTTTACAGTTATCTAAAATGGAAGATATTAGTTTAGCGTATTTAGCAGAAGATTTTACTGCTGTGGAACTTGCACTATGGGAAGCAGAGAGATCATCTAAAAACTTCTTAAATGCATTTGAGGCAATTACAAAAAATGACATTACTGGTCTAGATAAAGATATGCAACATTATGTATCAACTTTGGCCTATGCTGGTGAGAATACTAGAAAATGGGCAGAAGAGGGTAAAGACATATTTGGAGTGAAAAGAGGATTCCTAACTAATTTGATAGGACCTATTGGAACTGCATTCGAAACTTTTATACCTCAAATAGGTGATGCAATAGATGACGCTATAGATGAACCAATTAGAAATTGGGGACAAGATGTATTCGGTGAAGGCAAGAGAATGGAGCAAATTGCTGCTGATGCATCTGAGGCAACTAACAAAGCAATAGCAAAGGCATTAGGAATTGATTTGGATAAATTATTAAATGCGATAGATTTTAAAAACATAGTAAACTTATTAGCAACAGAAACTGTAGCGTATAATAACGCATTAAAAGAAGCGGTTGATGCACAAACTGAATATTCTATAGCAATGGAAGAAGTAAATAAGATGCATGAGGAAGGTGTATATTCTATCAAAGAACTTGCTGATGCACAACAAAGATTAGCAGACTCTGAGGAAAGATTAGAAGAAGCAAATATTGCATTAACTTCCTCTATAAAATCTTTATTACAAGAAATGAGAACGTATTCTACAATTACTGATGAGGCAATTGGTTATATAGAAGACTTCTATAATTCACAGATCAAGTTGGAGAGCAAATATAGAGAACTAGATAAGTCATCATTAAGAGTATCAGATAACGTTGAACGATATGCTGATGCAATAGCAAATTCTGGGTATTCATCTAAAGAGGCAACTGAGGAATTTATAAACTTAAATGATTCTTTAAAAGATGAAGCTGATATCAAACAAGAGATAACTGATTTAATAATGGAAGCATCACGTGCTGAAAAGAATTGGACTGATCTAGTGAGTGAGGAAGGAAAAGTCACTAAAATGACATATAATCAATTATTAAAAACTGGTAGAACTTATGATGAAATTGCAGACATGATGGGTAAGACAGAAGAACAAATGGAAAAAGTACTAAAGAATAAAGATAAAGAATATGACGTCACTATCAAAGCAACTAAAGCAGAGAAGATGTTGGTTGAGACTGCTGGTGATCTAGTAGATGTAACTACTGAAAGAAATCAAGCATTATTAGATTATAACAGATTGTCTGCAATTGAATTAGCATATAGTAGATCTAGAGATAATGCAACTAAATATGCTTCTGAAGCATTAAGAAAGTATTTGGAAGCACAAGAAAAAGTTTATGATATAGAAGTAAAATTATATAAACTAAGAAAAGACGAAGCATCTCAATTAGATGATTTATTTGGTAAACTTGCAGAAGAGGGACTAGTTAGTCCCGAAGTCATTGAAGGATTTAAAGAACTTAAACTTGCAGAGGCTGGAGTACTGAAATTAAATAATAAATTTGCTAAGTCACTTGATGGATTAACTGGTCCACAAAGAGAGCAAGTAGAAGAGTTCATGAATACTGAAAGAGGAACTGAAGCATACTCAAGAGAATTAGCAGATCTACAAGAGATGTATTCTGCTGGTATAATATCTAAAGACCAACTAGATACATTTATAGCAATGAATGATGCACAAGATCATTTAACTGATACTGTAATGAAATACAAAGATCAACTCGGCCCATTAATAAATGATATGATAGATATGGGATTGGTATCATCTGATGTTGCAGAGGCATGGGCTGATCTTCAAGATAATGCAGTAGAAACTGCTATTGCAAATATTGATTTAGTTGCTGCAAATCGAGAGTTATCTGAGTCTATGAGAGGAGTAGTTAGTAATATTGTAACTCTATCTAAAGCGTTAATGGATGAGAACGTTGCAATAGATTCAACTGGACAATCAGTAGATGATCTATTAGATAAAGAAAGAGATCTATTTGATATATATAAAGAAGGAGAACATTCTGGTAAAACAGTAGCAGAAGTATTATTACAAAGTAAAGGAATGTGGGACGACGTTGGTTCATCAATGGAGGGTTTAGTCTCTCAATTAGAAGCATTCTATGGAATGGATATGGCATCAATCATGGAAGAATATGGTCAAGGTGGAATTGTAGCTGCTATTGCAATGTGGGAAATGGCTGATGCAACTGGACAATGGGATAAAACATTAGGATATCTTGATCTTGCAGAACAATTAGGTATAACTGATTTAAATGCATTTCAGAGTGCAGCTTTTAATTCTTGGAATGAAATGGATAATATGGCTGGTGTATTAAGAGATTTAGCGGATGCATTTGCTGATTGGATGTCAGCAGCAGATCAAATGATTATCTTATTAGAAAAAATAAGTGCATTGTCTGGTAATGATAACATGATGGAAATATCTTTTAGATATGATGCCAATGAATTACTGGACTTATATGACGACGCTTTATCATTCTTCACATCTGTAGCACAAGAAGGAATTGATTTAAACGTATCTGATATGTTTACAGAGACAGATGAGGGATGGAAGAGTGTATGGGATTCTGCAGATTGGGAAGCATGGGCTGAAATGATGAGTGGAGACGTTGGTGACATATTTAAAGATAACTTATCTAAAATAGAAGGAATAGATAATCCAGATGGATTAAGTTTTGGATCTACTTGGGATGGGGAAACTTGGAAGAAGTTCTTCAAGAACAACATTGATAATATGGATAAAATAGATGATGTCTTTAGTTCTGCTGAATTAATGGCTCAAATCCAAGTTCTTTGGGATGGATATGACTTTTCTCAATATGATCAATTATTTGGAAACAATATAGATACTATAAGAAACTATTTAATTGGTGCTGGTTTAGATATCCCAATAGATACCGTATGGGAAGATGGTGGGGATATATCTTCTTATCTATCTAATCTATCAAGTGGAGATCTTGCTACATTATCTAATTACTTAGCAAATTCTGAATTAACTGACATACCTATGGGACTAAGATCATTAACTCAAAGTGCAGTTGACGTTGCTATTGGAAATGAAATAAGAACTTATTTAGGTGAGAATGAATTCGAAGTATTACTTAAATTAGAAACTAATTTCTATGCTTTATTAAATAGACAAATAGAACATGCATTAGAAACGAATCCAATATCTCTTTCTGATATGTTAGAAGCTGGCATTCCTCCACAAGTTGCTGCTATAGCAAAGAACATTGGACTTGATGGTCCAATACCAGAGGCTATTGCTAATCAATTTACTGAATGGATTAATGGATTAGATGTTGAAGAGAAAGAAATAGTACTGGATGCTTTATTTTCTAAGTCTGCTAATTATGATGAGATTGTTCAAGGATTTAGAGATCTATTTGAAGTTCAAAGTGGAGTAATACCTTCTAGTGTAACTAAAGAAGTTAGTATATATACTAATTCTGAAGCAGCAACTGAGGAGATTGCTTTATTAAAAGCTGCTATATTAAATATTCCAAGAGTGGTAATGACCGACCATTATATAAATACTAATTTTAATCCAGGATCTATAGATGGTGGTTATACACATTCAATCCTTGCTGCATATCCAACTGGTAGGTTAGTAAATAGAGGTGGAGTTGCCGTTCCTGAAATGAGGTATTTATCGTCCAGTGGTGAGTATAAAGATATGGTAGCTGGGACATTTAATGTTGGAGATATTGTTTCATGGGCAACTGGTGGAATAGCTAACGCATTGAAGTTAGTACCTGGATTTGCTAAAGGTATTGCTGTAACTAGTGGACCTACAATGGCAATGATTGGTGAGAATGGACCAGAAGCAGTTGTTCCATTAGTTAACAATAGAGATAATGGTATGGAGATATTAAAAACTATAATTCCAAGATACTTCCCAGAATTATATAGAGATTTAAATTGGGGACCACAAATGCTTGCTGGTGGATCAGTGCCTGGTCATGCTGGCGGCACAACAATTAAGGAAGAATATATCTTCTATGGAGACTTTAATATAACTGGAATTCAAAATGCTGATCAATTAATTGATGAATTTTATGATAAAATAAAAGAAGGAAGAAGGATGATGTAAAATGGCATTATCATATACTATATCAATGGATGGAAATACCTTAGATAAAATATCTAGAGTTGAAGTTTATGAAGCAATAAACGATAAATATCAGAATGCTAGGGTATCTTTTAGAGGAACATCTTATGAACCATCAATTAATGATGGAGTTGCCATAATTATAAATGATAAGAATGTGTTTTCTGGCAGTGTATCTAGAATAGGAAAGAATATAGAAGGAGAGGTGATGTGGGATGTCCAATGTGTTGGTAAGTCATATGACCTTTGGAGATACACAATAGATGGAACTGGAACTTATGAGTTTACAGGATATAAAACATCCCATATGATTAGTAGTTTAGTGTCAGACTATACACCATTGACATTCCCTCAAGCAGTCAATCTTGGAGAAACATTGAACAGCGAATGGAATTTTAAAGATATGGTTGTTGGAGATGCTATAGAAAAGATAAATAACTTTGATGATTATCTTTATAGAGTTAGTGGATCTAAAGTTTTATATTATAAAACTGGTAATTCTCAAATGACTATAACTGAAAGTGATATCATATATAGAAAACCATTTGAATATTCTGATGATGAATTATTTAATGATATATTAGTTAAGGGATATGATGTCACTGGACAAGCAGAGGATGGTGCAAGTATATCTACATATGGTAGACATAAATATAGAGTTTCAGAAAGTTTAATTGATAATCAAGGAGATGCAGATACGTTAGCAGCTGCTTATCTTGCAGAATATAAAGATCCAGTGTTATATGGATCTTTTACTATTGCTGGAGATGAATCTATTAAGATTCAAGAATCATTTACATTTAATTTAACTAATTTAAATATTGCTGGAACACATAAGATTGTTGGATATAGACATCTAATAGATCTAAAAAATGGATTTACTACTAGAATAGATTTTGGTAGGCCACCATATGAACCTGCAAGAGAATATAGTTTCTTACGTAAGAACAATTCTAATGCCGAATTTGGTGCATATAAATCTATAGCCGATGCTCAGGCATCTGTGGCTGCTGTTGATGGAAAGATAGTGTCATTCTTTCAAGAGGATCCTCCAAGTGCAGGAGAGTCATCAGAGGGAGATATTTGGTTTGATACAGATGATGGTAAGAAAGTATATGTTTATAGTAATAATTCTTGGACAGACGCACAAGATGGTGGAATAGCTGGTGCGTTAGCATCTTCTCTGGCTGCACATGCAAGTGCTATAGCTGCTATTGAATCTGCTAATAAAGCTATGACATCTGGTAATGCTGCTTTAGTCTTGGCTGATGGTAAGTGTCAATCTTTCTATCAAGATAATTATCCTACGTGGGCTGGTGATGAAGCAAGCTATGGTGATTTTTGGTATGATACTGATGATGAGAGATTATTTATATGTTCAGTTGCTGAACCAGATTCAGAAGATGATTGGGTAACAACTGGAGAGTTCTCAGCTGCTTGGGATGACATTACAGGTTCTAATAAACCACAAGATTATGCTACAGCTAATAAGACATATTACGGTACAAATCCACCTACTGGAATCGGTGAAGGTACTGGTGATATATGGATTAGTTCTAGTGGATGTCCATTTATCTATTCAGGTGGGACATGGTATAGAACTACATGGTCTCATGTTAAACAAGATCCAGATGCACCAGCAGATAATGCTACTAAAAATGAACTAGTTAGACAATCTAGTAAACCCTCGGTTGGTTCTTATAGTGCTGGAGATATGTGGGTAGATTCTGATGATGGCACACCACATATACATGATGGAACTGATTGGGTGAGAACAGACTGGGAAAATATAAAAGATACTTATAATCATAAACCAGAAGATAATGCTGATGTTACAGGAGATCATGACTGTCAGAATCCTGGTGATTATACTGGTGGTACTCCACAAAATCATAGTTGGTTGAATAATGCTCCAGATAATGCTCATCATAATAGTTGGGTCGATACAAATGATACTATAGATATAACTACTGCTGGTACTTGGTCAAATGATGATTCTATCACACATGATAGTAATTGGTATGCTAGTTCAAGTGTAGATAAGATTGTTGGAGTAATGGTTAGAGGATATGATCCAGATGGAGACCTAGAAGGATTGCTTGCTGTTTCTATGGATTTATATACTGGGAGCGAAGGAACAATGAGTGTAGCATATAATCAAATTTCAATCAATCAAGGAGCAACTTCATATTATAGATTTATATCTGCAACGGTATATTGTCCAGCAGGTGCTGAATGGAGGTATGGATTTGAATGGCAAAATACTGCTGGAGATGATGATGGATCTGTTAGAGTTTGGGTGTGGACATATGATATGGATACTCCAGATTAGGTGATAATATGAAGAATCAATGTAAAATAATAGTAGATAAAAATTCAATGCGAGTTAAGGCAAAAATATCATGTACAGAAACATTAGATGAATTAGATGATATATTGAGAATTAGACATTTTTATCCAAATGATGATGAAATGGTATTAATAGATAAAGATATAGATGTTCCAATATCGTCTATTGTCATTGGAGATAAATTAATAGACAAAGATAGTGATGGAATCTATGAAATAGATCAAACTTGTGATTTTATTAAAACTCCAATTATCTATGAACATGGTGATAAATCATTTAGTCTTAGTTTTAAAGATAAATATCCTAAAGATAAAATAGATAAATTAAAAAAGAATAAAGTAAAACTTAAAAAAGTACATGAAAATAATATGACTATGATAAAGGAATGTAAAAGTCCAATATACGTTAATAAGAAATTTTATAAACAAGAGAGAATAGACTTTGTTGATAAATTAGATGAAGATACGATATTGGATAGAATTACAAAGCCTTTTGCTGGAATTCAAAGATTACAAGAATTAGCATTATTTAATGCATTAATGGTTGGTGACGCAACTATATATTATGATCCATACTATAACATACATATCACTAATATAGATATAACTGAAGATGAAGAAATGAAAATTAATGGAGTTCATTGGAGAGAATACGAAACTGCTGGTGAGAGATTTGATATAAATGCAAGATATGCAACTTATAATGAAAAGTATGATTTAAAGAAGAGACGTAAACTTAAGAAAAATAGGAAGTTTTTGTAATGCCATCAATAACTAATGTAGGTTCTACTAAAATTAAGATCCCATATCGGGCTTTGGAATTTAATGGATACTTACAATCAGGTGGATATTGTAGAACTAATACACAAACTACTAATACTTTATCTAATAATATGACTTTTGCTGCTTGGTGTAAACCATATGCAGTTACTGGAAATATTAGTAATCATTATATATTTGATATGAGATGTAATAATGATGCTGGAAATGGAGCAGCTTATGGGTATTGTGCTTGGGGTGTAGATTTAGTTAGATCTAGTAGAAGATTTAGAGCACATTTCACATATGCTGGTGGCACTCCAGGTTCATTAAATGTTACATCAGATGATCAATATACTGAAATACCAAATGATGGTAGTGGTCCAGCAGACAAATGGTATCATGTTTGTGGAGTCAGAGATGGAACTGGAGGATATGGATATTTATATGTAGATGGAGTGTGTGTTGGATCTGGATCATTAGGACATACAACTACTGGTGGTTTACAAGAGGAAGGATATGTTTATATAGGGGGATTAGGAGATGGTCCAAGTGGTCCATTTTCAGGTGCTGTAGGAAACGTTAAATTTTATAGTGGTGTTGCTATGACTGCAACAGAAGTTGCTAAACTTTATGGAACTGGATATGTTGGGTATGATGATAATTTAGTGATAGAAACAAGATACGCTGAAAAGACATCTGGCTCTCCAAATCAATTTGAAAATACTGGTGTTGGTAGTATGATATTCCTTTGGGTATCTGGTGAATCAACTGGTGGAGGTTGGATGCAATCTCCTGATTGGATATCAAGGGATGTAAGATGTTGGTGTACTCGTTGGGATGAAGGTAATTGGGATGTAAAGTTTGAAACATTTATAGATGGTTGTGATAGATCTACGATATTTTCAAATGTGATCCCTGGTGCAGTGAGTGAACAAATGAATATCTTAGGGACTCCAACATTTATTGATAGCACTTATTCATCATCAAATACATTAATTTTAAGTCCAATAAGTAATTATGGATTATCAAGTGTTAGGCAAGAAAGAATGATTGCAGTTAGCAATATACGTGATGCTTTTTTGACTAAAGATAAATTAACAATGAAAATAGAAGGTAAGAGAATAAATGAATGATCTACGTATATATTATGATACATTAGCATCACCTAACGTGATTAGTTCTAATTGTTCTAGGTGGGATACCCAAGGATATACTACAATAATCGAAACTTGGTTAACTAAAGATCAATTACAAACATTAAGAGATAATATCGTTCCAGGTGCTGCTTCTGAGTTATATGAAATATTAGGTCAAAAAATGTATTATGATAAAACTTGGCAAGGAAATAATACAATTAAAATATCACCTTATAACGATAGTAATTTATATAATATGCATGGAGAAAAAACTATATACGTAAAAAATATATCTGATAATTGTGTTGGTGCAGAAACTGGATATATTAATGTTAAGATTGAAGGATTTGTTTCTGGGAGTAGATTATAATGGCAGTTAATTGGTATGATACAATGGCATCTGGTGATACTATCACCTATGAAAATTGGAATGACATGGTAACTGAAATAAGAGACACTGCAGCAAAAGATTATGATATGGGTGGCTATGATATCACAAACATTGGAGCATTTAGTATGACTAATATATATGTTCCTAATGTATATGGTGGTGAAGGAACTGATGCTGATCTAACTCTCCAATCAAATAGTGATGATTCATATCCATATATTAAACTTTGGTCAGATGCGGGGATAGATGCCAGAGTAAATGGAACTAATAGATTTAGGATTTATAGAGAAGGAACTTATACATTCCAATTCTGGGATAATGCATCTACCGATGTTATCATGCGTGGAAGAAATGATACAGAATATGGTATGTATATATACGCTAATTCAGTAGATGATTGGCCATATATGAGAATGGTCGGATTAGGTAATATTGTATTTAATACTAAATCACAAATTACATATAATAGTGGAACTAAACAATTTCTTAGATTTAATGAAGATGCTGGGAATGCATTTATATATGGTCCAAATATTGATAATTCTAATCTTACTATAAGAGCTAATTCTGTTGATTCTTTTCCATATATTAAACTATGGGGAGAAGGAAATATAACATTAGATAGTCATGCTGATATAGTTCTTAAAGAACAAGGAGAACAAATAGTTAAATTTGAATTTGGTTCAGATAAATGGACTACAATGTATGGTCCTGATAGTAGTGGATTAAAAATTTGTGTTAATACAGATGACGGAAATCCTTCTATATACTTCTGGCCTAGTACTGAAATTGCTTTTCGTGTACCTCAAGGAAGAAAAGTTAGATATTACGATGTTGGTAATACAACTTGGTATTTAGATACATATATGTATGATAATACCAATACTATTATACGAGGGCCACAAGCAACAACAACTGATCTTAGAATAAAAGCTAATCAAACTGATTCTTATCCATATATAGATTTAGAAGGAAGTGGAAGTGTTTATGTCCATCATAATCTAAAGTCTACTTATTTAAGATATCCATATGATTATATATTATTTAGTGCAAATGGTTCTTGTCATTATAAAAAATGTATTGATGGAACGATTTCATCTAATACATATATGACTGCCTTATTTCAAACTGTGTTGAATAAAGTTCTTGGTGGCAAAGAAAAGAAAAATGTCTTAATCATGGGAGATTATGACATCAGTTCTGTGACTGTGTCTAATTATACTAGATTAGTCATAGATGGAACCTTAAGACCATATAATGGATTGCAATATGCTGGATGGTCAGGTTTAATAGAAATAGGCACATCTGGTACAAGAAAGACAGATATAGAAATTATTGGTGGAAAACTTAAAGGATATTACTATTCATCATATCCAGTAGAGAGTGGTGATAATGATAGTATTGCAGCATTTCATACTCCTGGTCCAGTAAAACATTTAACTATTAAGGATGTTACTATAGAAAATTTTGATGCTGGAATACATTTAGAAAATTTGGGTCAAATAGATGGAACTCCTTCATATGATATAAATATAGAAAATATAACATTAGAATCTTGTCATACTGGAATAGAAACATATGCAAATGGAGATTTTTATAGAGATGTTAATATTAATAATATCAATGCTAATTATATAAGTGATGATGTTGTTGCAGTTATTGGACATTGGAAAGGAGAAGTTGGTGATAATCCAGAAGTTAGAAATGTTAACATTTCTAATATTAGAGTTGCTGATAAATTTAGTAATTCTGGTGGAGCTGTAGTTAAAATTGATGGAGGAAATAAAAGTGCTGGTTATGGAGCTATTTCAGAAGTCTTTATTAATAATATAAATGCATATAATAGTAACTGTGATTATAGTAATGATGTATCTGTTGTTGCTCTATATAAGGGACAGAATTCTGAAAGCATAAGTATAAGTGATGTAATTGCTAGAGGTAAGTGGACTTGGGGAGTATGGCTTGCTGGAAGAATGTTTGATGTAAATTGTAATAATTTAAATATTAATGCATCTGGCTGTTTTATATTACAAAATACAACTGCACCTAATGATAAACAAAGTGTAAAGTTATCTAACTCAATATTTAAGCCACCAACTACGGCTTATGAAACTGATGGCAATGTTGGTTATGGAATTGTATTATGTGCAGGAGCAAGTAATCAAGGAGTAAGAAATTTTGTAGTAAATAATGTAACTACTAAACTTTTAAAGTATCCAATATATGAAGGTAGTTCCCCTCCAATTGGATCTCAAGGAACATATAATAATAACACATATAATGTTAATTTGACTGATAGAGCATATACAAATTGTGTGTTCTCATCGCAACATAGAACTGAAAGTATTATATCTGATGGTGCATATAGACCAATAATTAAACCTCATTTCTCTCCACATTCATATAGTTGTTTAATTTCTAAGAGTGGTAGTTATGCTTTCTTACAAAGTAGCAATACTCAATCTGTTGGAATTAGTAGTACAACTCATCAAACGGTTATTCAATCAGCAATAGATCAGTTAGCTTCTGGTGGTGGAGTAGTATATTTTAAGTCTGGTATATATGATGATTGTCATCTAAGATTAAGAGAAAATGTTCACTTAGTTGGTGAGATTCCATCAAAAGTTAGTGTTGCATATGCTAGAATCAGAGGAAATGGATCTGATTCTGTTTTATATAATCCAAAATATTCTACTAATGCTACAGATGATTTAATGCAAGGAGTTGGAATTAAGAATTTAGTAATTGATGGAGATGGTTGTGACAATGTCATTAATTTATGGAATGTAGATAATTTAACACTTGAATATAACAAAATAACTAATGGAGAATGGGGAATTAGATTACTTATGAGTTCCCAAAATGTTGGTGCTAGTACTAGACCTGGAGCTTATAGAATATTTGATAATGTTTTTACTACAGAACATGGAATATATGCTGAAAACTTAACACAATCATGGATTGATAGGAATTGGTTCGAGAAATCTACTGCTAATATATGGATAAAATTAGATGGAGCAAATAAA
>Ga0272443_10003487_pt1 | contig 18490 bp, 13 predicted proteins | sample SSMAcet12_FD_193581 | JGI IMG/M metagenome (GOLD analysis project Ga0272443, IMG submission 193581) | Marine sediment archaeal communities from Little Sippewissett salt marsh, Falmouth, MA, United States - SSM-Acet-12 | ecosystem: Environmental > Aquatic > Marine > Wetlands > Sediment ... | reverse complement strand
ACAGCGCTGGGCGTTATCCGCCTCGCGCATGAGAAAGGGAAAGACATTTTTGTTTATGTTGATGAGACCCGGCCCCGCCTGCAGGGCGGCAGGCTGACGGCCTGGGAACTGATGCAGTACGGAGTTCCTTTTAAGGTGATCGCGGACGGCGCTTCCGGACATTTCATGCGGTCCGGTCGGGTAGATTTGTGTATCGTTGGAGCGGACCGGGTGGCAGCCAACGGAGATGTGGCCAACAAGATCGGCACATACAATCTGGCGGTGGTTGCGCATGAGAACAAGGTCCCTTTTTATGTCGCTGTTCCCAGATCAACCATTGATATGGGAACACCATCCGGGGATTTGATCGAGATTGAAGAGAGGCCGGAAGAGGAGGTCACTCACGCGGGGAATTGGCAGATCACCCCGGATGATACCCCGGTCGGTAATCCGGCATTCGATATCACCCCAGCGAAATACGTTCGAGGATTCATTACCGAAGAGGGGATCATCACTCCCCCTTACCCGGAAAAGCTCCAGGCATTATTCCAGAAGGATGATTAAGGGGGATGCGGGAATGTTAGGCTCGATCTGCCGACTTGGCCTGGTGTGTGAAGCCCCGGAGGAGTCATTGACCTCCCTCCTGGGCGGGGAATCAAAGCCCAGAAATTAAATATCAGTGCGGGTGATAGTGACCGTGGTGAACAGCGAAAGCCTTCCCCAGCTGCCGCGAAAGTCCTTTTCTGTCATCCAGTAGAGTTTGTCTTTCGACCCCCAGGAACTCAAGAATCCCCAGGGGGTGCTTTGCCCATCGCGGTTGTAGTGGCCAGGATCGAAGGCTGCCGGGATCATGATATGACCGCCGAGCCAGCTTACCGGGCCCAGAGAGCTGGCGGTGTTTTCCCCCCTGGCAATGATTGGTTCCTGCCCTTTCCAATAGGTCAGGGTAACCAGGTGGAGACATTTTCCGTCCCCGAGGCCTTCCAGGAGATCTGGGGCGCGCTCAAGACTGATCCTGACCTGGATGGGCAATCCCGCCTGGCGTCCCAGCTCACGGACAAGGTTGGCAGTCTGAAATACCAGGCTGCCGTTTTGGTTCCCCAAAATAGTATATCGGCCGGTTCCTTTCATGGGGCGTGATGCCACCCAGGCGACCAGGTCATTACCGGTAAGTACCACGCCGAAAAGCATATTCAAAGAAGAGGCTGCCGCGAATTTGGCACAGTGATTGCTGGATCCCTGGTTCTGCTGGTAATAAGCCAGCTGGGATTCGCTCCATCCCTGCCAGTAGACAGTCCTTTCAGGCATCATGATATCGGCTCCTGGGAAGAGTGTCCATCAATGCCCGGATTAAGCTGGCAAACCCGTTGGGAGAGGGTCATTCGCTCATCTCCTCTATCTCTGCCTGGATAGATTCCCATTCATTCAGGAGTATCTCCAGTTCGATCTCGACTTCCTTGTATTTGTGGCCGAGGGCGGCGACAAGTTCGGGGTTATCCGGAGGGCTGGCAAGTTTGTGCCCGAGTTTTTCCAGATCAGATTCAAAGCCGCTGATGAGGGCTTCCACTTCTTCAAGTCGGGCCAAACGCTTCCTGTCAGCTGCCAGGGCTTTATTCTTTGCTGATTTGATTTCCTGGTAGTTTCCGGCTTCATCAGCTTTCGAGTCTATTCCCAGATCCATTTCCATGGATTCCTCTTCCAGGACCTCAGGCGTTGAGAAAGAACGGATCCCGTCCTCATGGACGAGCAGTTTTTCCCCATTGACATCGATTTCCCAGACCTGGGTTGCCAGAGCGTTGATCAGGTATCGGTCGTGTGAAACCAGCAGGATCGTGCCGGGGTAAGAGGAAAGCACGGACTGCAGGGTTTCCTGGGAGGGAATATCCAGATGGTTGGTGGGCTCATCCAAAAGCAGCAGGTTTGCGTTGGTCAGGGATAGTTTGGCAAGAGCCAGCCGCCCGCGCTCTCCCCCGGAAAGCACGCTGACTTTTTTAAAGACCTCATCTCCCGTGAATAAGTAAGCTCCCAGATGTCTGCGGGCAGCGTTTTCTGAATGGAAGGAGCCAGCCGACAGGATCTCTTCAAGGGCGGTTTTATTTTCATCCAGGTCCTGGTGGGCCTGGGCAAAGTAACCCACATCAAGGTTAGCGCCCAGTTTCACCTTCCCTGAAAGGGGTGGCAGCTCATTCAGGATGGTTTTCAGAAAGGTGGTCTTCCCGGCGCCGTTGGGGCCAATTAATGCAGCACATTCTCCCCGCAGCAAGGTGATATCGGGAACAGAGAACAAGGCCCTCTCTCCATCTTGATAACCAATTTCGAGATCAGTGGTCCGGATCACCAGATCCCCGCCCCGCTTCCGTGTCTGGAAATCCATTTTCACCAACTGGGGTTTTTGGGTGGTGTTCTTGAGAGCGGCTATGCGGTGGTGGGCTTCCTGGGGACTCATCATGCTGGTGGTAGTGTGGATATCCTGGCTGATCTGCGACCAGGTTTTTCCCTGGATCGCCTGGATCCCCATCTGCTCAATCGCCTGGATCCGGCGGCTGAGCCGGCGAAGTTTTCCTCTGGCCATATTGACCCGCTGGCCTTCGATATTGCGCTTGACAAAGTCAAGCTCATTTTCAAGACGGGCTTTTTCAGCTTCGAAAAGTTCCTGCTGCCTTTTCCAGCGGCTTTGGCGCTGATCAAGATAGGCACTGTAGTTGCCCCGATAGGTTTCAAAACCAGTTCGACTCATCTCCCAGATCTGGCTGCAGACCTGGTCGATGAAATAGCGGTCATGGGAAACCAGCACCACTGCCCCGGAAAAATTTTTCAGGTATCCCTCCAACCATTGGATAGCTTCAATATCCAGATGGTTGGTGGGTTCATCAAAGATCAATAAATTGCTGGCGGACAGCAGCAGTTTTGCCAGCAGAGCTCGGGTCCGCTGACCTCCAGAAAGGTGTTCCACCGGCTGATGGTAATCCTCAACCTGGAATCCTAAGCCAGCCAAAACCTGTCCAATGCGGTTTTCGTAAGTATATCCCCCCCTGTTTTCAAATTTCACCTGGAGCGCCCCATAGCGGGCAAGAAGATCATCAGAATGAGCTCCGGATCGGCTCATTTGATTCTCGAGGGATTTCAACTCTTTTTCAAGCTGTATGAGGTCTTCCAGTGCTGTCAGGATCTCATCCCAGAGGGTTTTATTTGATACCAGTGTGCTCTTCTGGGGCAAGTAGCCGATCGCCAGCTGGTTAGAGCGCTGGATCTTTCCCTCACTGGGGGATTCAAGATCGGCCAACAGGTTCAGCAAGGTGGTTTTCCCGATGCCGTTTTCCCCCACCAGGGCGATTCTTGACCTCGGGGGAATGGTCAGGTTCAAACCGCTGAAAATATCATCAGCGCCGTATGATTTTGATAAACCCTGGGTCGTAATTAGCGACATAGTTGCACAGATAGCAAGTAAAACGAAATGGTGACCAGTTGGTCGGCTGCGGATTAAGATGTCCGCCGTGTTATAATCCCGTCCAGGCCCTTAACTGTTAATCGACAGCTATTATAGTCTGGTATAAAGGAAAGAAAAGGGTTTTTATTGATATTATGCAAGATTACCGCCTCCCCAGTGAGAACAGAACAGACAAGGTGCGGAGGGGATTGTGGGCCGCCTTTCTTATCTCTGCGGCAATTACCATCACCCTGGCTTTTTGCTCTCGGAAGGATAAACCTTACCAGCCAATTGAATCATCACCTGTCTCCATAGAGGGGGATCAGCCCACATCTGTCAGCGCTGAACCCACTTTGGATAACACAACCCTGCTGCAGACCAATTCGCAGCGGCCGGGTTTTAAGGCGCTGGATCTTGATCAAACCGTGTATTTTCTGTTAACGGGTTTGGATAAAAGAGAGTGGGAGGGGGATACGGGTCCGGGCCTGACGGATACCATCATGGTGGCTTATCTGGAAAAATCCAGTGAAAAAGCAGGGCTGATTTCGATTCCCCGGGATACCTGGGTGGAAGTCCCGAACTACGGACCCTATAAGATCAATCAAGCCTATTCGCTGGGAGAGGCTTACGGCTATCCAGGAGGCGGTCCAGGGATCTTAATGGATACAGCCGGAAATTTATTGGGAATCGAGATCGATTATTATGTCCAGGTGGATTTTGAGGCTTTCGTTGTGCTTGTCGATGCCGTGAACGGCGTGCTGGTAAATGTGCCGGAAGAGATCCTTGTCTGGCCCAATGCCGAGATGGAAGGTGATATGAAAAGGCTCTATCCAGGTAAACAGGTGCTGCCGGGGAACTTAGCCCTTGGTTATGTGCGCACCCGGGATACGCTGGAAGGGGATTTTGGGCGGACCAAACGCCAGCAGCAGGTGCTGGTTGGTTTGCAGAAAAAGCTTTTCTCCTATGAGATCCTGCCGATGTTGATCCCGCGCCTGCCGTCTTTGTACCGCGACCTTTCCACGAATTTGGAGACCAACTTAACGTTGAACCAGATCATCACACTGGCCTGGGCGGTCAGGGATATCAACCCACAAAGTGTGCAAACCCGGATGATCAAAGAACCCATGGTGTCAGCTGATGTCAATGAAAAGAACCAGTACATCCTGGTGCCGGATCTGGAAGAGATCCGCCGAATCTGGCAGGATATGCAGGACATCACAGCCACGCCAATACCTGAACCCACGCGGGAAATTACCCTGGATGAGTATCTTGAGGAAGAGAACGCAAGTATTGCCGTGATGAATGCCACTTCTTCCCCGGGATTAGCTGGGATCACGGCTGAATTCTTGGAGGGGAAGGGTTTTCAGATCGGTGAAGTTGGCAATGCCGAAAAATTTAAGGACCAAACACTGGTTTATGATTATTCTGGGAAGCCATATACTGTCCGGGCGCTATTAAGCGCCCTGGGATATACCCAAAATCGACTCTTCCACAGGTCTGATCCCTCAGCAACGACCGACATTGTCATAGTGCTGGGAGCTGACTGGGTAAATGAAAACCCAATGGACGAATCCGAATAAACAGGCTCGGGTTTTTTGGTTAAGCTGTTTGACACCTAACTGAAAAACCGATAGACTTTAAGAAGAACAAGAAAGAGATAGCAGGAGGAGTACATGGGGTACAAAAACTACCGCCTAACAGTGATAAAGGGTTTTAACAAAGGGGAAGAGTTTTCGCTCGTCCAGGATGAGATCACCATCGGGCGCAGTGAAGAGAACAACATTACGTTGAATATCGCAGAGGTGTCCCGGAATCATGCTATTCTGACCAAGGGCGAAGAAGGATACATGATCAAGGATCTTGGCTCCACGAATGGGACTTTTGTGGATAAAAAGGAGATCGGCGGGAAATACCTCCTGAAACCCGGGGACACAGTGATGTTGGGAGACGCCATTTATATGACCTACCAGGCGGATGCGGATCCGGAAGAAACATTGGTTGCCGCACGACCAGATGAACTGGCCTCCCATCAGGTAACTGCCGTTTCAACCAGGTCAGATGAGACTTCTGAGGATGGTGCCCCGCCAGCAGATACCACCCCCGCCAGAAAGGAAAAGACAGCCGAAGAAGCCCTTGTCGAGGACCAGGTAATGGTTGAGAAGAAGAGCAATACCTGGTTGTGGGCAGGAATTGGCTGTGTGGTGGTGATAATTTTCTTGATAGTTGTTGGCGCGATCTTGTTTGATTTTCTTGATCTGTATTGTACGCCGCCTTTTGATACCTTACTGGGGAGCATTTTCAATTATCAGTGTCCCTGACAACTGGCTCACGGGTAGTTCTGATAATTTGCAGGATTATCTATGACACATAGCGATGTCTTTGAAGTTCAGCCCACCACCTGCGTTTATGGTGGAGACGCACTTGCCCGACTGCCGGACGGTCGGGCAGTTTTTATTCCTTATGGGCTCCCCGGGGAAGATCTGCGGATCAGGCTGGTGGAGGAAAAGGAGCGTTACGCCCGGGCGGAGATATGCGAGGTCCTGATCCCCTCGCCTGAGCGTATCAAACCCCGCTGCCCCCATTTCCAGGAATGCGGTGGATGCCATTACCAGCATATTCCCTATGAAGCGCAGCTGCGGATGAAGAGAGATATCCTGGTGGATCAGCTTCGAAGGATAGGGAAAATCGACGATCCTCCAGTTAATCCAGTTTTACCCTCCCCGCTGCCATGGAATTACCGCAATCATATTCAGTTCCATATCGCAGAGGATGGCAGTCCGGGTTTCCTGAAACACCGCTCCAGTGAGATCGTACCCATTCGAGAATGCCACCTGCCCGAAGAAAGCTTGAACCGTATCTGGCCCGCGTTCAGTCTGGAGAATATCCCCGGATTGGATCGGGTGATCCTCCGATCCGGCGAAGGCGGAGGTGATACGCTCATGATCCTGGAAAGCCAAGGGCAGGAACCGTTCGAGTTCAGTGTGGATCTGCCTATCTCCGCTGTCTTGCAGGGACCAGGTGGGGAGATCGTGCTTTCCGGGGATGATTTCACGGTAATCCCGGTTTTGGATTTCCCATTTGTGGTTTCAGCTGGCTCCTTTTTTCAGACCAATACCGGGATGGCTGAAGCCCTGGTCGAATATTTGCTCGAGGCGCTCCCCCTGGACGAAAACACCATCTGCCTGGATGTTTACTGCGGAGTGGGATTATTCAGCGCTTTCTTGGCTCCGGTCGTGAAGACAGTGATTGGGATAGAAGCCAGCAGCAGCGCCAGTGAGGATTACTTATATAACCTGGCTGATTTCGAGAATGTGTCCTTATATGACGCTCCGGCAGAAACTGTGCTTTCCGGGCTCGATATTTCCCCGGATATCATCCTCTTAGATCCGCCCCGGGGGGGATTGACAGGTGCAGTCCTGGACAGCGTGGTCGATCTGGATCCAGATTTGGTGGTTTATGTATCCTGCGACCCGGCGACCCTCTCCCGGGATCTTCAGCGCTTTAACAGGAAAGGATTTGCCCTGGAAGGATCCACGCCGGTGGATATGTTCCCTCAAACTTACCATATTGAGAGTGTTAATTTGCTGCGGAGGACATCATCGCAAGGGTGATTTACCTCACTTTGCCATTTTCAGGGTCTGGTGTAAAATTTGAGTACATAAGAGTGAGAAGGGTTATCTTTCAATCAAGCCTGAAGCAGGATTTTCCAGATGAACAGGAAAATCTCCAAGGATTTTGTTGATGGCGCACAATCAGTTCACGGCTGGATCCATTCTACTGTCTGGTTCGCTGGCTAGATTATTGGTCCTGTTAGAAATGTTGCTATTGAAGAAGACCTGAACACACCAGGCCTGTTTCGAGGAATGATATCGGAACAGGCTTTTTTTATCGCCGTACTCAATCTGCACCCGACAGGGCCAGATAGAAATTCTCACAGGGAGGCATGGATGGAAGTTAATCACGATTTGAACCGCGAGATACCAGTGCTGGACTGGGAATCACACCTGGCTGAGCGCACCAAATTCATGCGGAGTTCCGCGATCAGGGAATTGTTAAAAATCACCCAGGACCCAGAGATCATTTCCTTTGCCGGCGGCCTGCCTGCCCCGGATGTATTCCCAACCAGGGAGGTTGAGGAAGCCTGCAGCTATGTTGTCAGGGAAATGGGCAAAAAAGCTCTCCAGTACAGCGCGACCGAAGGTTATTGGCCCCTGAAAGAGTTCTTAGCGGAATCGATGCATAAGTACGGCATTCCCTCGAAGCCGGAGAATGTGCTGCTTACGAATGGTTCCCAGCAAGCGCTGGACCTGATCGGCCGCATTTTCATTGACCCGGGGAGGTTTGTGCTCACTGGAAGACCAACCTACCTGGGAGCGATCCAGGCTTGGCAGGCTTACCAAGCCCGCTTCCATACGATGCAGGTGGACGAAGAGGGTATGGTGGTGGATGAGATCGAACATGCTTATGAAAAAGTTGTCCAGGAGAGCGGGCACCCCCCAGCTTTTCTTTACGTGCTGCCAAATTTCCACAACCCCGCCGGAACTACCATGCCCCTGGAGCGCAGGATCCAGCTGGCTGAAATAGCCACCAAGCTGGATATTGCTGTGGTGGAGGATGATCCCTACGGTCAGCTGCGATATGAAGGGGTAGATATCCCGCCTATATGCAACCTGATCCCAGAAAGGACCATCTATCTGGGCACATTCTCGAAAACAATGGCTCCAGGTTTGAGATTGGGCTGGATAGTGGCCGCAGAAGTATTGATGAAACGGATCATCCAGGCGAAGCAGGGCTGCGACCTCCATACCGGCACGCTGGTCCAGTATATTGCCAATGACATTTGCCAGCGCGGTATCCTCAAACCCCATATCAAGAAGATCCGCAAAGTATATAAAAAGAGACGCGATACCATGCTGGAAGCCCTGGCGGAATTTTGGCCGGAAGAATGCCAGTGGACTGACCCTCATGGTGGGCTTTTCTTATGGGCTCGGGTGCCGGAATCAATCAATACGGATACCTTCTTGCGCGAAACTGCCTTGAAAGAAAAAGTAGCTTATGTCCCCGGAACCAATTTTTACCCCAATGCTGATGGCGGCTATGAAGCCATGCGCCTGAATTTTTCCTACTGCCCCCCAGATGTGATCGTGGAGGGTATCCAAAGATTAGGGTTGGCGCTCAAAAAAGAACTGTCAAGTAAATAACTGTCAGATGTGACAATAACCAGTTATAATATTGACCAATTAAAAACCCTAATAAAAAAAGAATCCTGGAAGACTGCCAGAATAGTCGTGGATTATTGTTGAAAACCATTTAGTTGAAGGAGGAATTTGTGTCTGTTATTCAGGATGTTATCGCTAAAACAAAGGAAAAGGACCCAGCTCAGCCTGAGTTCCACCAGGCGGTCGAGGAGGTCCTCAATACCCTCGAACCGACCGTGGATCGGCACCCCGAACTCGTACAAGCAAAGATCTATGAGCGGATCGTTGAGCCTGACCGGGTGGTCATGTTCCGTGTTCCCTGGATGGATGATGATGGCGAAGTTCATGTCAATCGGGGATTCCGGGTGCAGTTCAATAACGCTATAGGCCCCTATAAGGGTGGGCTTCGATTCCACCCTTCGGTAAACCTGGGTATCATCAAGTTCCTGGGTTTTGAGCAGATCTTCAAAAATTCTCTTACCACGCTCCCAATGGGCGGCGGCAAGGGCGGCTCCGATTTTGATCCCAAAGGAAAAACCGACTCTGAGGTGATGCGGTTCTGCTATGCCTTTATGCAGGAGCTGTTCCGACATATCGGCCCAGATACCGATGTCCCAGCCGGTGATATTGGAGTGGGCGGCCGAGAGATCGGATACCTGTATGGTATGTACAAGAAAATCCGCAATGACCACACGGGTGTGCTGACCGGTAAGGGCATGGAATACGGCGGCAGCTTGATCCGGCCCGAAGCCACCGGCTACGGCTCGGTGTACTTCGCGGCGGAAATGCTCACTGTCCGGGATATGGATATGTCCGGCAAGACCGCTATTGTCAGTGGATCTGGCAATGTGGCTCAATACACGGTGGAAAAACTGCTTGATCTTGGCGCCAGGCCGATTTCCCTGTCCGACTCCAGCGGCACGATCATTGACGAGAAAGGCATCGACCGGGACAAGCTTGCCTATGTCATGGACCTGAAGAATATCCGGCGCGGTCGCATTAAAGAATATGCGGATGAGCATGGCGGCACCTACTACCCAGACATGAGTGTCTGGGATGTGGTCAAAAAAGAAGGTCTCAAGGCTGAGCTGGCCTTCCCATCGGCAACGCAGAATGAGATTAACGCTGAGCACGCCCAGGCGCTGGTGGATAACGGCTGCATTGCGGTATCTGAGGGCGCCAATATGCCTTCAACACTGGATGCTGTGGAGATCTATCAGAAGAACAACTTGATGTATGGACCTGCCAAAGCGGCCAACGCAGGTGGGGTGGCGACCTCCGGCTTGGAAATGAGCCAGAACAGCCTGCGCCTGTCCTGGACACGGGCTGAGGTGGATGAAAGACTGCACGGCATCATGAGAAGCATCCACAAGGCTTCTTTGGACGCGGCAGAAGCCTATGGCGATCCAGGCAATTATTTGATGGGCGCGAATATTGCCGGATTCCTCAAAGTAGCAAAGGCCATGTTGGCTTATGGCGTGGTCTGATCTCTAGGGTCTGGTAAATAACCGATGAACCGCCAGCGATTTCGCTGGCGGTTTTTTTCATCAATTAGGGTGCGAGGTCCTGAAACCGAGGATCAAGACTATAGCTTGGGATGGGAATACCGTATCCTAAGCTTACATTCAGCTGTTTTTCACTTCCTGTTCGGTAAAGACCACCACTTCTTTTCCGGTGAGTTTTTCCTGGACCTTTTTGATGATCAGGTCCAGGTGGCCGTTGTTGGCCACAAAATCCAGATCATCGCCCGGTATGGTCAGCACAGGGCAGAGGTCAAAATCGTTTATCCAGGAATCATATAGGGCGTTGAGCTGCTTCAGATAAGCGGGATCGATCTTGTCTTCATACTCCCTGCCCCGGAGTTTGATTCGGGTTTGAAGGGTGGGAACAGAAGCTTTGATGTACAGGACCAGATCGGGTGGCGGGAGGAATTCCACCAGGGTCTGGTATAGGTCCCTGTAGGTCTGGTAGTCACGCTCCCCGATCTGGTGCTGTCTGTAAAGGTTGTGGGCAAAAATCTCCGCGTCCTCGTACACGCTGCGATCCTGGATGACAGAACCAGCATGGGAGCAGAGGTTTTTATGGGCTTTCAGCCTCCGGGTCAAAAAAAAGACCTGGCTGTGAAAAGCCCAAGTCTGCATATCCTTATAGAAATCAGGTAAATAAGGGTTCTCGCTTTCGGGTTCAAAAAAAGGCGTCCAGGTGAGGATGTCGCAGAGTTTCTGTACCAGGGTAGTTTTACCAACACCGATATTTCCAGCTACTGCCACAAATTTTTCCATACGCTCTCCCGTAAACGATTAAGTCCTTTCTGCATTTTACTATCTATTCCCCCGGCAGCCGGTTCCCTACCTTAAAAATTTCCCGAAAAACGACCAGCCGCACCTCCCGGATAGAAAAAATCCCGGTTTCATGACATGAAACCGGGAAGGATAATCAGTTTTTTCCTGGGGTCAGTTGCCCAGGTGCATGGGCATGATCACGTGAAGGAAATTGTCATTACCTACCGGCCGGATGACTCCCGGGCTGGTGGGTTTGGAGGTTTCCAGCGCCACGTTGGGCGTGCCGATCACATCCAGCACTTCACGCAGGTACCGGACGTTAAAGGCGATGATAATATCCTCACCATCTATGGTGGCGTCCATGACTGCCTGACTGGACCCGGTCTCTTCTGACTGACCAGAGATCTCGACTTCCCCGGGGGAATTTTCCTCGGGGCCGGGCCTGATATTGACCTGGGCGATCAGCGATCCCTCGCGCGCGAAGATCTCTGCTTGTTTACAGGATTTCAGGAATGAAGCAGTCGATAGGATCGTCCTTGATTGGAAATCCTTTGGGATGATCTGTTGATAATCCGGGAAGGTGCCCTCAATAAGCTGGGAGCTGAGCTCAATATCCTTGGTGCGGAAGATCACCTGGCCGCGTTCAGGCGGAAGGGCCATGCTGATCACCTCGCTGCCGTCATTGCTGATGCGTGCAAGCTCGCTGAGCGCCCGGGCTGGAATAACGGCTTTGACCGGCGCAGGTACGGAAGAGGAAAGCTGGGCCTTTCTGACGGACAGGCGGAATCCGTCCGCTGCGGCAAGTGTCAGGATATTGTCTTCTACGGTAAGCAGTACGCCTGTGAGTATGGGCCTGGCTTCATCGTGGGAAGCCGCAAAGACCACCTGTTTGATAATTTCCTTAAAATCAGCCACGTTGATCTCGATGCCTTCCTCCATGAGGAGGGTGGGCATGGGGGGGAATTCCTGGGCATCAATGCACTTGATGTCAGTGTTGAGCGATCCGCTTTTGATGTTCAGGGTTTGGGTGGGCTCATGCAGGGAAATATCGGTCTTAGCGGGTGGAATAGTGCTGACCAGGTCAGTGAAGGTCCGGGCAGGCACTGTGGTCGATCCTTCCTCCTCGATCTTCGCCCCAATCCAGCAGGTGATCCCCATTTCGAGGTTGGTTGCTGAAAGACGAAGGCGGCCGTCATCCGTGGCGACCAGGATGTTCGCTAAAACCGGCAGAGTGCTTCGAGGGGACACTGCGCGGGAAACAATGCTCAGCCCGTGGGCGAGGTTTTCTTGCAGGACAGATATCTTCATAAAAGCTTTCCTATTCTGGCGTGCCGCAGCGGCTGGTAAATTGTACAGTAAGTATACAACGAAATAAACAATCTCGCTAACGAATTTTCATGCCGTGAAGGAGGCGGGCCTGCTGAGATGGGAGGATGGGAAGGATTCTGAAGATTAATTGACATCGATGGGGGCTCGTGATATCATCCTTGCAGTTAAATATGCCTCTAACGGCACTCTTATCCAGAGAGGTGGAGGGAACGGCCCTGTGAAACCTCGGCAACCGGGCAGTGCGAAAGCGCTGCAGATGGTGCCAACTCCGACAGGCGTATTCTGGAAGATGAGAGGGCAGAAATGAGTTGATGCCCTTTCCCGCAGAACCGGAGGGGCGATTTTCATTAAGGAAAGAGAGTTAACTCAGGAGGTACTATGAGCAGCACGCTAAATAATATTCCCAGTATTCTTTTTACATCTGAATCGGTCACGGAAGGCCATCCAGATAAAATGTGCGACCAGGTCAGTGATGCCGTCCTGGATGCCTGTATTGCTCAGGATCCCCGCTCTCGAGTTGCTTGCGAGACTGCCACGAAAACGGGATATGTGATGCTGTTGGGCGAGATCACTACAGGCGCAGATATCAATTATGATAAGCTGGCCAGAGATGTCATTACCGGCATTGGCTATGACCGGGCGAAAAAAGGCTTCGATGGACATACATGCGGTGTACTGGTAGCTATTTCCCAGCAGTCCGGGGATATCGCTATGGGCGTGGATGAAGCCATGGAGTCAAAATCCGGCGAAATGACAGTGGCTGAGGTGGAAGCCATCGGCGCTGGGGACCAGGGCATGATGTTTGGCTATGCTTGCGACGAAACCCCGACCTTGATGCCTACACCAATCTATCTCGCTCACAAGTTGGCCCGCCGCATGGCTGAAGTCCGCAAGGACGGCACCCTGGAGTGGATGCGGCCCGATGGAAAAAGCCAGGTGACGGTAGAGTACCAGTACGGCAAACCTGTCCGGGTGGACACTGCCCTGATCAGCACACAGCATGCCCCGGAGATCGCCCAGGAGGAGATCCGCGAAGCGATTATCAAGCACGTGATGAAGCCGGTACTGCCGGAGCATATGGTCGATGAGAAGATGAATATTTATGTCAACCCGACCGGGCGATTTGTTACGGGAGGACCTCTGGGTGATGCGGGTCTGACCGGCAGGAAGATCATTGTGGATACCTACGGCGGCATGGGCCGGCATGGTGGAGGAGCCTTTTCTGGGAAAGATCCCACGAAGGTGGACCGATCCGGCGCCTATGCAGCTCGCTGGGTTGCCAAGAACATCGTGGCAGCTGGACTGGCCAGCCGATGTGAGATCCAGGTATCCTATGCGATCGGTGTGGCTCATCCCCTGAGCGTCAATGTGGAAACCTTCGGGACGGGGAGCATCCCTGACGAGAGGATCATCGACCTGATCAATGAGTTCTTTGACCTCAGACCAGGGGCGATCATCCGAGACTTGAAGCTGCGTCGGCCTATCTATCAGCAGCTGGCCGCCTACGGTCATTTTGGCCGCGATGATCTGGACCTGACCTGGGAGAATACTGACCGGGCTGAGGAGATCAAAAAAGCTGTTGGACTCTAAAAGCTAAAGGACTAAGTCCTTTTAAAGGGCTTAGTCCTTTCAGAAGCAGGAACCAAAACGTCGGCCCAGGCCGACGTTTGGATATCAATGTGAATTTAAAGGATGTCCCCCAGGGTTCTTCGATCCCCGCGCACTCAACTCAATAATTCTACATTCTTACAAATAGGGTTCAAAAGCCTTCAGGAGGTGTTTTTTGGGCTTGTATCCAGCCACCCTGGCAGCCACATCCCCGCTTACAAAAAGCAAAAGGGCAGGGATTCCCATCACACCGTACTGCATGGGAATTCCTTGATTGGCATCCACATCCATTTTGTATACCAGGGCTTTGCCCTCCCACTCACCTGCCAGCTCTTCGACGATCGGGGAGACCATTTTACAGGGGCCGCACCAGGCCGCAGTAAAATCAATCAGTACTGGCAGGTCGGAGCCCAGCACTTTTGTTTTAAAATCATCTTCAGTGATATAGTTCACTTCGGCCATAGCTAACTCCTTCGTTTTTCACCAGATAGGTATATAAACCGCAATATTATAGAGTAATTGTCAGCGCAAGATTATACTATAGTCACCTGTGATCCCACTGGTGTTTTTTCTACCAGCAGCTGGGTTGAAAAAGCTTCTTTGATCTCATCCACATGAGTGATTACCAGGACTTTTTTAAAGTCATCTTTGATCAAGTTGATCGCTTCAATCAGGCGCTGCCTGCCAAGTGCATCCTGGCTGCCAAAGCCCTCATCGATCACCAGTGTCTGCAGGCGGGCGCCGGCGCGTTGAGCCAGGATGTAAGAAAGGGCCAGGCGGACTGCAAAATCGATCCGGAAGGATTCCCCGCCAGAGTACATCTCATAATCCCGCAGCCCGGATTGGTCTTGGATCTGGATGTCAAGGGTTTCCTTTTTGTCATCCCGGGCAGATGATTTATATTCCCGCTGGGTGATAAAGCGAACAGACATACCCCCGCCACTCAGCCGTTCCAGGATCTGGTTGGTACGGGCTTCAATTTGGGGCAGGGCCTGCTCAATAAGCAGGGCTGGCACACCGTCCTTTCCGAAAGCGCTCTCCAGCTGTCGATATCCTTTCAAACGTCGGGAAAGCGCTTCGCGCTGCAGGCTCAATTCCTCCATGCGATCCTTCTGTCCTTTAAGCACGGCAACTTTTTGCTGAGCCGCGCCCATTTCTCTCTGGAGGATATTCTCCTTTTCTTTCAGATCCAATAGGCGATATTCTGCCTCCCGTGTGTCCGGTGCCTTTTTGCGGGCTTTCTCAAGTTTTTTACGGGCTTTTTCAAGCTCAGCGCTGCAGTCCTGGCGGTTTTTTTCCTCTTTAGCCAGGCTGACATTCAGCTCATCGATCTCTCGGCTGAGCGGCTTCAGGGCGGCTTCCGCGCGATCCAGCTCGGCTTTTTCACCTTGAATGGCGACTCCCTGGCTGCTCAGCTCCCGAATGCGGTCATGTTCCGCGGCATCATAGCCAATTTCCTTGAGCTCGGTATTTATCGCATCAAGGGATTGGCGGGCTTCTGGCGCGTAGTTATTTTCTCGGAGAGCAAGCTGGAGACCCTCCAGGGTCTTCTTGTGGACATCCTGCCATTCTTTTTGTTGGCCTTCAATTGCCAGGACCTGGTTTTGTAGTTTATCCATTTCCAATTGATGGGCGCGAAGTTCTTTCTCTGCCAGGCTTAACCTTGTGATCTCATTTTGGAGATCACTGACAACCTGATCAGCTTGTTTGAGAATGGATTGGTTTTCGCGGTAGCGATCCCCCAATTCCCTGCCTTCTTCTTGAAGGGATTTGATCAGGGCCAATCTTTCGGGTTCGGCAAGCTCCTGACCGCAGAGGGGACAATCGACCCCTTCGGTTTCCTCCAATTCCTTGATGCGTTTTTCCAGGACTTTCATCTCTTTGAAGAGTCGAGGGTTCTCTGCCCGGGCATCAGCTTGACCCTGACGGGCCTCGTCCAGCGCGGTTAGCTTCTCGTCCCGTTCAGCGATCCTGGTTTCAGCCAGCTCCATGGCTTGTTGGGCTTCTTCCAGCTTCGCCTTGATTCCAGGGATCCGCTTCTGGTTGGCCTTTAATTCTTCCTGTAGGGTTTCCAGAGAGGTTACCTGCTGGAGAAGGCGGGCTTTTTCCGCTGCAATTTGCATTAACGGGTCCTGGCGTTTGATTTCCTTCTCGCGGTATTTCTCGGCTGTCCTTTCCCATTTCCCCAGTGCCGCCTGTGCCTTTTCCCAGGCCAGATATTCATCCTGGATGGAATCTGCCCGGGAGAGGATTTCTTGATAAGTTCCTTGTTCCTGGGTTCTCTGGGCGAGCTTTGCACCGAGCAGGTTTATCTGTTTTTCCAGATCTTCCAGCTCCCCGGCCTTTGCCTCAACCAGCCTGTCCTGATCGGTCAGAGAAGACAGTTGGCCCAGGAGGCTTTCCAGCTGTTCTTCCCCTTCCTCGCGCGCCCTGGCTGCTTCAGCCAGCTTTTTCTCCAGTGTATCTAGCTGTTCTTTCCTTTCATCCTCTTCTTCCAGCTCCGCAAGCAATTCTGCGACCCGACCTTCCAAACGGTTCAATTCATTCTCAGCGACTCGCCGGCTGGACCCTGCCTGACGGCGGTATTCTTCCCAAATCTCCAACCCCAGGATCTTCGACAGGATCCTTTTCCTGGAAGCGGGTGTTTGCTGGGTAAACTGATCTGCTTCTCCCTGCAGGAAGAAAGAAGCGTTCACAAAGGACTCATAATCCAGCCGCAGGATTTCAACGATCCGTTTTTCAGTTTCCCTCAGAGTGCGCTCGGTCAGTGGATGCCAGCGCTCCTCAGTGGGGGAATCATCCCTGATGGATAGCTCCAGCTGGCTGGAGCTTCCGCGAGGATTGGTGCGGCGCACCTGGTATCTACTGCCTTCGTGATGGAAAACCAGGCTGACTACAGCCTGGGAGCAGTTGAGATTGATAACCGATTCATCGTGTTTCCTGGCTCTGCCAAACAGAACCCAGGTAACCGCGTCTAAAAGGGAGGATTTCCCGGCTCCGTTCTGGCCTGTGATGCAGGCGAGTTCAAAGCCCGAGAAATCGAGTTCCACTGGCTTCTGATAGGAGAGGAACCCTTCCAGATGGAGGGAGATGGGAATCATGCTCCAATGATAACAGAAACTTTCCCCCTGTACTTACCGGGGAGGAGCCGCCTAGTAGCCCATTTCTCCTTTGACTGTCTGGAGCAGCTTTTCAGCTTGCAGCTCAGATAGACAGTAGTAGGATGCGCCGAGATGTTTGGAAATCTCTTCGGCCAGCCCCTTATCGAATTCCTTGTGCTCCATGTTGATCACCACGCTGGGAATATCCTCCTCAGCGAACTGTTCAGCGATCTTATAAGCTTCTTCCTGGGGTGCCATATTTGTGATGGAGACATTGCCGACCCCGTCTGTCAGCAGGATCATCAATGATTGGATATCTGGATGAGCCAGCTCTTCCCTTTTGATGACCTCGTAGGCAAGTTTCAACCCGGCGGAAAGTGGTGTTTTACCGCCAATGGGGATGTCTGCCAGGTAGCGGCGGGCCAGCTCCACTGAGTTTGTTGGCGGCAGAACAACCTGGGCGCGGTCTTTTTGGAAAACCACCATACCTACTTTATCCCGACGCTGGTAGGCATCGGTAAGCAGGGAGAGCACCGCTCCTTTTGCGGCGCTCATGCGCTCGGCCACGGCCATGGACCAGGAGGCGTCGACAACAAAGAGGACCAGATTGGAGGTTTGTTTGACCCGGATCTTGCGCTGCAGGTCGTGTTTGCGGATCGAAAAGGCAAGGCGCTGGTTCTTGGAGCGGCGCACCCTCTGAAAAGGAGCAGCAGCCCTGATAGTAGCGTCAAAAGCGATATCCGTTAGGTCACCATTTGCGGGACGCGCCTGGATGTACCGTCCCCTGCGAGTTTCAGTCTTGGTCTGGGATCTGCGCCCGCTGCTGCGGCGCGGTTGTCGGTCCAGGGGGGCTTCGATCTTGTCTGGATCGATGGTATCGCCGATCTTCACCGGGTTGCCGCCTTCCCACCAGGTTGAGCTGGTGCTTTCGAAGATGTCTCCACTGCCGGCATCTGTGGGAACTTCCAGCTGGGGATTATCCGAGACGGTGCTTACGAGTGTTTTTTTTTATCCCCGTTTTCCCCCATTTCCGCGTCAGCAGGATCTCCCCCCTCCGGGGATTCCTCGGCTTCATCATCCGGAGAGCCGCCAGCCAGGCTTTCAATCCTCTCGGCCAGTTCTTCAGCGGTGATCTCCGCTTGCTGGAAGGGACCGCGTTTGATCCTGTGCGGGTAGGCTAATTCGGCAGCCAGACCGATATCGCGGCCGGTAATGGCTTTCCTGCCCTCAAAGGCTGCGTGCGCCCGGGCTGTTTTCAGGATTACCAGGTCTGAGCGGTGTCCATCTACCTGGAGAGAGGTGCTCAAGTTGGCAATATCCACCAGGTTGCGGGAAGAATACTGGACTTCAGGTAGCAGTTTTCTAGCCAGGGAGATCTGCTCTGAGAGTTCCTGTTCTTTGGAAAGCCAATCTTCCCGGAAAGCTTCCGGGTCCTCTTCATAGGCCAGATGTCGCTCCATGATCAGCACCCGTTCGTGGGTTTCACGGATACCCCTAATATCCACAGAGAGACCAAAACGGTCTAAAAGCTGAGGACGCAAGTCACCTTCTTCGGGATTCATGGTG
>Ga0272443_10003486_pt1 | contig 18498 bp, 13 predicted proteins | sample SSMAcet12_FD_193581 | JGI IMG/M metagenome (GOLD analysis project Ga0272443, IMG submission 193581) | Marine sediment archaeal communities from Little Sippewissett salt marsh, Falmouth, MA, United States - SSM-Acet-12 | ecosystem: Environmental > Aquatic > Marine > Wetlands > Sediment ... | reverse complement strand
CTGGCGCCAAGTGGGGTTGCACGAATCGAGCGGATGGTCACGCCAAGAGTGCGCTCCAGAAAGGTACGCAGTACATCTTCCCGAACCGGAGGTGCAGCGGCATCGCTCATTACAGACACTCCTGTACATGCGGATGTGAAGATCGGAATCCCATCTTCGCAGAAGTCTGGGACGTTGGGACCGCAAGTTTGTCAACATCTCCAGCATAGGCGAACACGAAGGAGGCGGCAACCGCCGGAGTGCATCAGGATCGCCGGCCTTGCACGTGATCTGGCATCTCTGCCTGGGCGCGCATGCATGTCGATGCCAGGCTCTTCACGCGTTTGGATCGATTCGGGGCCGAAGCGATGCAATGATTGAGCGGCTTGGCGGTCAACGTGATACGCTTCTTCTAATGATACGGTTGCCCCGTGGAGGTGGAGCGTGCGACTCGTGCCGATCACAGCCGAAGACGAACAGCTTACCGTTCGATTGGAATGCGATCCGGAGATCATGGTTCACATCGGTGGTCCTCGCCCGGAGGCGGAGGCGCGGGCTGCGCACAGGCGACGGCTCGAGTTGATGGGCAAGGGCGATGCGTATATGGTCAAGATCCTCGCCGATGACTCCAACGAAGTGCTCGGTACGATCGGCATGTGGAAGATCGATGGCGGCAGTCCGCAAACCTACGAAATTGGGTGGATCGTTGCGCCGAAGCATCAGGGAAAGGGCGTTGCCACGGAAGCGGCGCGTCGCATGCTGAAGCGGGCTCGGAGCAATCCTTCCATCCGATACGTCAACGCGTTTCCCGCCGTCAGCAACGGGGCATCCAACGCGATCGCCCGCAAGATCGGCATGACGAATCAGGGGGCGATCGACCACGAAGGCTTCGCCGGTGTGATGCGCTGCAATGACTGGTGTATCGACCTTGATCAGGTAGCGGATTGACCGCCGCCGCGCAACCCGATCAACGCAAGCTCGCACTGCCTTCGATCACGGCGTAGTCATCCTGGGGGCGCGATGACAGGTGTTGCTGGAATCTGCCGATCGAAAGATTGATCGCCCGATCCGACCAGCTCTTGGAGTCGCACGATCCGCCAAAACGAGGCATCGTGCACCGTGTAGCACCGGTTGCTGCAGCATCCTTCTTGCCACCTCGAACCGGATCGGCAGGTCACGGGCGCTACCATAAGGGCGTGAATTCCCGGTACAGGATCGCCTGGATCCAAGAACGGAACAGCAGGCCTCGGGTGTTGTACAAGCCTGTCTCAGGATCTCTCCGCTCGTCCGGAAGCGGGTAACGGGCTTCGACGGCGGCGATCGCTACGCCATCCTGGATGTACTTGACCTCGCTGACGCTGATGTCTGCATCGAATCGATCCGCTAGTGCGTCGTCACCGGGGCGGCTGGGGGGACGGAACACGCGCAGCCGCTCTACGAGGATATCGGAGGCCGTTTGCGCAGTTGGCTCATCAGGGCAGGCAAGCGCGATCAAAGCGACCTGGTCATCATCTTCCTGCCGGTCCGCGAGAACGGCCAGCGAGTAGTACGGAAGAGGCTCGACATCGTCCAACCCTTCTTCGATGGCGTCCAGCGGATCCTCCGCAAGCCTCAGAGCGATCCCGGAGAAGAAGAGGGCCTGAATGAGTAGCCCATCCGGCGCGGAGATCGACTCCGCTAGGGCACGGTACGCCGGGTCATCGGCGAGAGAGGGGCGAGTGCCATGAGAAGCGGCGATGATCGCCTCGATCAGCGCCCATGTACGCGCGTTCGCGAGTGTGTCCGGGAGCAGCGCGATGCGTGCTGCTGCCCCGAGGTGGCCGCCGAACGGATCCGCGAGATTGCGGTCGGCGATGGAGATCGCCAAATCATCGAAACGGTGCCAAACGTCGATTCCGTCGGCTTCCTCAAGCTCGAAGCCCCGGCTCTGCAGTGCGGTGCCGATGGTATCAGGGTCGAAGTCCCCGCCCAGCAACAGCCCAAGGTTCGGAGGGTCTCCGAACTCCAGGCTGCCGTCGACATCCAACAGCCACTCAAATCCGACGGCCTCTGTCATCTCTCCTGTTCCGGGAAAGACGTACGTCAACGCCTCGGGGCCGGCAATGATGCGGCCGAGGATCGATCCGATCGGTACGCTAGTCATCAGCAACTCCACGTTGCCGAGTGCACGGATAGCTGACAGCCCTTCGGACTCGAACAGGGCGTCGAAATCGACGAAGCTCACCGTTGCCCAGCCACTCTCGATTGCTGAGGCCTCCGACGGCACGTGCTGCAGCATGGCCTGGATGTGGGAGGCCGGTGGGTCGTCTTGTGCACGCAACCAAACGCCAAACACCGCAGTCACAAGTGCCCCGGCGACCAGCATGCCGATCAGTGCCTTCATACGGACCTCCTTCCCCTTCCGCAACCAGACTAGGCACAGACGCTGACAGTGGCAACTACGGCGGGATGCTTGGTTGATGCGGCGCGGAACGACACGAATCAGTGTAGATTGTCGCTGTGCGTGCAAGCGGATTGCTGACGGTCGTGAAACGCCTCGCTGTCTTGGGTGGATTTCACAACGTATCCGTAACGCCGAGGCCGAGTTGGCGCATGGCATGTGTTTGACTCGCTTCGCGCATCACAGCTACCTTCCCTTTGCGGACTCTGGTACTCCGGCATCAAAGGAGGTGTCAAGATGCGTGCAACGGTGGTCGTGGTATTGGCACTCCTATTGATAGCTTTGCCGGTTGTGGCCGGGCAGTCAGCGCTGTCGTTTGCCGTGGAGGTTGCTGCCGGGACGCTTGCTGCCGCAGTCCCCTTTTATGCAGTCCTATTCAGCACTTCGGAGCCCCCTCATCCTCTTGAGGCTTCCAGATCTGCCGAACCGGCGACCGGAGATGTCCTCCTTGGACTCGCCGCTCCCCCTCTGATGGCTGGGGCAACGGTCGCGTGTGTGGGTAGGCTGTTCGGAGCAACAAACAAGCTTGCAGGCCTCGCGTCCATCCTTGGCGCTGCCGTGGGCGAGGTCTTCGCTCTGCGAGCCTGGGAGCTCGATCTTCCCGAGTGGGTGAGGATGATCGCTGTTCCGGTGGTCACATCCTTAGGAGCCACGCTTGCCTTCCATCGCCAAGCAGGGGGTTTCCCCTAGTCTTCAACCAAGAAGGGCAACGAGGACCTGCGGCTGCAAGATGGCTCGTTTCGACCGTGGATCAAGATTGTGGTTCTCCTGGTTGGGTACGGGCAGCGACGACGCTATGGCATGAGAACGATCGTGTCGGTTCGCGTTTGCCTGAGGTCTTCAGCGACGAGGACTACTCGGTAGATGTAGGCCCCGGAAGCCAGCTGCCTCCCATCCGAGCCACGTCCGTTCCAGACGACCTCGGTTGCGTCCACTGCGTGCCCTTCCCACACTACATGTCCGCCGAGATCGAAGACCGTCACTGCGATGTCCGCGACGCCATCGCCGACGAATCCGAAGCGAACTTCACCATCGGTTGGATTGGGATTGACCACCAGTTGCTCGAAGCGGAAGTCATCCACGGGCTCAGATGGAGTCTCAATCTCCGAACACTCAACGACGGAAATCGTCACCCGGTCGGAGAGGGTTTCTCCGAAATCATCGGTGACCGTGAGGTCGAACTCGTAAACGCCGGCAACATACGGAATGAACGACGCGATCTCCGTGTTGGAATCCTGCATTGTTGCCTGAACATCGGCCGTATCCGGGACGGCCAGAACCGGCCGGCCCGCGGCGTAGTAGAGGACGGCGATCTCCCATCGGAAATCGAGGTCTTCCCGTGGCTGATGCACGTACTTGGGGTCGATGTTCGCCATGATACGATTCGGTGGAATTCCTTCATCCGGGTCATAGGATCGCGAACCGTCGAGAAAGACGCGCTCTCCGACACAGGCAACTTGATCTTCGCCTGCATCAGGCACAGGAGGATGATTCACGCCACAGCCGCTTGCGGGAGGAGAAGCACCGGATGCCGGCCGTCTGTGCTGATACTCATACGCCCCGATGTCGCATGTTTCCCCTTGCGGGCGGGTGACGCCTCGCTGATCCTCAGCAATCACGCCAAACGGGACATCCAGGTCCACGCACAGCCCTCCGTCGATCGCCGGGCTTCCGCTCTGCAAAGCATGGGTTCCTGTCGGGCCACCGTTGTCCTGCAGCGGCCCGAGAAGGGGATCCTCGCCGAAGGTGTCGGTCCCTGGGTTCTCCGGCTGGGAGTAGTCGTCGAAGTCAACATCTCCGAACAGGTTGTAGCCGAGCGACGCCATCTCTCCGGCGAAATCCGGTCCGTCATACCCGCACGTGTTATTGGCCAGAATCGTGTTGGTGGTTACTGTCGGCATCCCTCTCGAGGAGGTACCTCCGCTGCAGGCACCTCCGCCGTTTTCGCTAGCGTGGTTGTTCGTCACCGTGCAGAACGCCAAACCTACCCCGGAGTTGGCGCTGAAGATGCCACCGCCATTGCCGTTCGTTGCCTCGTTGTCACTGACGGTGCAGTTCACCATGACCAGGAATGGCTCCACCACGAAGATGCCGCCACCTTCTTCTGCTCGATTCCCGGAGACCGTACAGTTCTGCATGACCATGAGACAATCCAACAAGAAGATTCCCCCCCCCAGCTCCGCGATGTTGTCTTTGACGGCGCAGTCGATGAGTTCCACCTCGCCATTTTCGCAGGAGATGCCGCCACCTTCGTCCTCATCTCCATCTGCGACCGTGAGCCCCGAGATGATCGCGTCTGCGTTGATGTCGAACACTCGGGACGATCCGTTGCCGCTGATCGTCAATCTGTCGGCGCCGGGACCGACAATTGTCAGATTAACGTCGATATCCAGGTGGCCCGACGTGAGGGTGATCGTTCCGGTGACGTCGAATTCGATCACATCCCCGTCAGACGCATCATCGATCGCCGCCCGCAGCGACCCATCTCCGCTGTCTTCAAGGTTTTCCACCGTGAACGTTTCCGCTTGCGCCGAGAACACAAGCAGCGTTGCAAGGACCAACCCCACCACTCCCAGCTGAACCCCTTTCATCTTTCAGACCTCCGGCAACTCATCGTCTTCATCATTGAACACCTGATAGACAAGCCGCAATCACGAACTTGTTCGTGATGGTAGTGTAGTTGAGCACCTTTCACGGAGGCAACTGCTGGGATAGTTCCAGTGTTGCCTCCGGCAGCGGTCGGCAGTGGTTCGACCTCTGGCCGGTGGCTGCGAGCAACTCCGGAAACCGTCCGGTTCCTCAAGAATCAGCCGCTTCCGAAGACATCTGCTTCGTTCCGTACGGGGTTCCCTCGGTGCACGGAGCCGGTGATTCCCGCTCGATTGCCGGTCCGTAGAGGCGATTGCGAATGAAGAAACACTACGTGGACATCAGCTCGAGGATTCCGCGGTCGAGGTTGTCCGAGTTATGATGTGTCCCAGCAGCGAACAGTGATACGGAGGTGCGATGTCGTTTCCCGTTCCATCTGCAAGGCTCAGGTTCCGGATTTGGGACACGTCGGATTCCGCCCTTGCGGAAGACCTCTGGGGCAACCCGGCGGTAACGGAGCTGATCACCAAGTCGGGAACGCTCACCCACGATCAAATCCGCGCGCGGCTCGCGTCCGAGATCAAGCTGCAAGACACGTACGGTGTTCAGTATTGGCCGGTCTTTCACACGGAATCCGGACGGCATGTCGGGTGTTGCGGCTTGCATCCCTACCGGCCGGTGGACCGTATTTACGAGATTGGTGTCCACCTGAAGCCGGAGTCCTGGGGGCAAGGGTACGCGCAAGAAGCGGCTCGTGCCGTGTTCCGGTTTGCCTTCGCGAAGCTTGGCGCAAGCGGCCTTTTCGCCGGGCATAATCCGGCGAATCAGGCCTCTCGCACGCTGTTGAGGCGTCTTGGCTTCCGGTACACGCACGACGAATTCTACGAACCCACCGGACGGTTGCATCCCTCGTATCTGCTGACCCGTGAGGAGTGGGAACCCAGCCGGTTGCCGGGCACCGCTTCGGATCTGCAAGAACTATAGGCAGAACGGCGCAATTTCGTGCGGTTCGTGCTCGATGGGTCGGGATCAGCATGCCGTCCGAGCCCGAATGCCTGAGTGTGAGATTCCCTATCCTGGGAAACCCGGAATGGAGAGCATCCGGCGTGTCTTCGACCGCTTGCTCATCAGTCCCTCATTGACAGGCGCGCGGCGGCAATCCAAGGAGCAAGACCGCGTAGGTCGCCGGTTTCCTAGGATCCAACCGGCAAGGCCGACATCCTGAGTGGCGCCGCGCGTATCGTGAAGACGCGCAGCCCAGCGAGTCCGCTGCTTGCCGGTGGAAACTGTGTCTGCAGGATGCGATCAGCACCGAGCGATCTGCGGGCGGGTTGCGGTGTTGGATGCTTTCCGTGGTGTCTCTATACTTCAATCAGACACAGAGCGAACGCCACAACGATGCATGGCCTGATCCGCACGAACACATCCGACGGCTCCAGATGGTAGGAAGGCGAGGAGACAGCCATGGATAAGAAACGGTTCTCGGGTCTCTTGATCTTCGTGCTCATCTCGATCGTGTCTTCCGCAGCATCCCTTGGTGAGCAAGAGCTGCCGGCGAGTTTTGTGCTCGACGATCTCCCGCTGATTAGCCTCGCCAGCGTGGCAGCGTGGGAGAACAGCTGGGAGTACAGCAGAGCCGTGGAGGCGGCGACGATCCTCGCTTGGTTGACGAATCGCGGGTATGTTGCACTGCTCGGGGATCTCAACGAAGACGGAGGGATTGACGAGTCGGATGCGGTCGAACTTGCCAACCGCTTTGGGTCGGGATCGATGAAATGTGGTGCGGAGCAGAACCCAACGGATGCGTGGCTCCTGATCGGCCTTGCTTCGTATGTCGCTCAGCACGACCCCGGTGGCTTCGAACTGGCTGTGTATGATGCCGGGTTCCCCGCGGAATACGAGCAGCGAGCTGGGGTGCCGTTTTCGCGGGATGTCATCCCCGGCATTGTCCTCACTGTGGAACCCGAACCATCCGTGCCGGCGTACATGGTGGAGCTTGCGTCGGGTGCCGCGGTGATTGTCGGATTGGAGCAAGAGCCGGGGAGAAATCTGTACTTCGCCGGGCGTTCCTTCCTGAGAGATCCCGTACGTGACGAAACATATGCTGTGGATCTTGTGTGCGCTGAGGAAGACAGGTTTGCCGCTGGGACACAAGGGACAGTGCTGAAGACAGAAGCCCGCGACACAGACGCGTTGTACGTGGATTACCAAGGAACGCCGATGAAGGTTGAGTCGATGTTCGCCTTGAGACCGGCGTATCCTTGCTTGGGCGTGGCCAGTATGGCCACGCGGAATTGCAGCGCGGGGCCTGAGGGCAAGACTGATTGCACGATTATGGTGCAGGTTGAGATCACGAAGCCGGCCCGAGTGCTCGTTGAATCCGCCTTTGAGATCATCCTTGTCGTTGGAGGAGAGGCCGACGCACCGACGCTGACGCTTGCAGAGACGGTGGAGCCACGGGAGATCAATCCAACAGGGCGTACGGTGGTTGACTTCGCCTTTCCGTCCCCGGCGCCCAGCAGCGAGACCGGATTCTGCACCTACAGCCTGCGGATCCACGGGTTATCGAATCCGTGGGATCTGTCAGCGATTGTGTGCACAGCCATACCGATTCCGATGGGGGATCCCCAGGATGAGTCGGGGAACGGTTTCTTCTACGGAGAGGGTTGCTGCGAGGACACTCCTGGGTGCTTGGACATCATTATCACTGCGGGCTGCCCGATCTGTCACTGCCAGGATGTCGTGAGCGAAATCTGGCATCCGGATCCAACATACCCTCAGGGCGGATGGTGGGAGTCCGTCGTTGTGGGCGAATCCTGCGAGGTGAAGGTGCGGTGCACCGTCGAGAACATTGGCACGCAGGACGCAGGGGAATTCAGCATACGGTTGGAGAGCTCAACCGGAAGCATGGACACGGAGGTCCTCAATGGCCTGACGTCCGGGCGAGAGATCCATCGTTGGTTCACCTTGCCGGTCGATCAGCCCGGCACCGTCACCGTGACGATCCTTGCAGATAGTGCGTATGAGATCGATGAGTGCGATGAGGAGAACAACCTTGTTGAGGTGGAGGCTCACTGTCACTAGCAGAGCGGCCACGTTCGATTTTGACAGGCGTAGTCGGCGAGCTGATCAAGGTTGGAGTTTTCGAGTTCCAGACAGCTTGTGGTGATCCGGATTCCGGTGACTCATAAGGTGACACGTTCGTTTCACGGCACGGCTGTGGGACCCGAGTCCGGCGATCGCAGATGAAGGCGGTGGCTCCGAGGACAGCTCGTTGTGCACGAGGATGGGAGCTTCGGATCATGACGGCGGACGGCGTAGTGAATGCGGACGACAAGCGGCAGGGACGGCTGCGGCGTTGGCACAAGCTTGCGGCAGGGGCGGCACTTGTGGTTGTCATCGCCTTCGTAGTTGTTGCGTTTGCCTTCCCTCCTTTCCGTGTGGCGCTGGTACCGTCGGAAACCTACCCACTGACCGGGTTCCTGAGGATTGAAACGTGCTGGCCACACTTGATGTCTGTGCGGTTCTCGGTTTTCGCTCCTGGCGGCGATGAGATTCTCTGGGGCACGACTCAGTGGAGGTCGGAGCGGATTGTGATCCTCGGGGAGACGCCGGGCGCATACACCGTTCGTGCCCGATCGGGCCTGAGGACGGCCACGCGAGTGCAACAGCTTGATGATCGATAACCACGGATCAGGTGCAGTGGACCTGGGCAGATGGGCTCAGCGACCTGGCGGTCTTCCTCGGGCCAAAGGGGAGGGCCTCTCTCATCCTGCCCCCGGGGCCCTGCGGCTGTTGGCGGCGGCGTTTCGTTTGAGGAAGGTATCCGGGGGCGGCGCATGCGATCAATGACCGGGTCATCTGGCGGATATTCTTCACAGACGTCTTTCCATCCGGGTTGGAGCACACGTCAGCTGACTCGCGGGAAGCGCACGCCTGTCAATTCCTCGGACACTTCCCACAGCCGATGGGCCACAGTTTGGTCGTAGGAACGGCGGCTTGACGTTGTCTTCACCGGGCGGCCGCGCATCCCGAGAAGACCGCTGGGTCCGTAGAACTCTCCTCCTGACACGTTTGGATCCGTCGCCGCCCGCAGGATCGGAAGTGCGGCGGCTGCCGCGCTCTGGCTCAACCACTCCAACAACGGCAGCAGCGTTCTGTAGGAACGCCGCTCACGCATGCGCCTACCGAGATCTGTTGCCGCCCCGCCGGGATGCGCTGCCACGGCGATCGTGCTCGATGCAGGCAGTTTTCGCTGCAGCTCGTAGGTAAACAGAAGATTGGCCAGTTTGGAGCGGGCGTAGGCTCGTGCGGGGGAGTACCGCCTGCCGTCTTGATCCATCAGGTCCGCGAAATCGATCCGGCCGAGGGTGTGTCCCCGACTGCTCACCGTGACGACTCTGGATCCCTCCGCCCCCAGCAAGCGATCGATCAGGAGGCCGGTTAAGGCGAAGTGCCCGAGATGGTTGATGCCGAAGTGGCGCTCGAATCCATCCTCCGTTGTTCCGTAGGGCGCCAGGAGAACGCCGGCGTTGTTGACCAGCAGATTCAGTCGATCGTAGCGTTCACGGAACGTTGTCGCGAAGGTTCGGATGGAGGCGAGGCTGGCAAGATCCACCGTCATCACTTCGACACGTGCATCGGGGATCTCCGTCTGGATGGCTTCCACCGTAGCGTTTCCTCTGCCGGCGCTGCGGCAAGCGAGGATCACCGTCGCCGAATTCCGAGCCAGCTCGCGTGCGATCTGTGATCCGATTCCCCCACTCGCACCCGTCACGATCGTGATGGCTCCCGATAGATCGGGGATGTCTCGAGTCGTCCAACCAGCGGTCACGGGGTCTCCCTTCCAAGCCCGGGCTTGATGCCAGAGTACACGCTTCGAGGCGGTGTCCCGAGCGTTTGTGACCCAGGGGGATACAGCGTCTTGCACTACGCGCCGGAGTCGTAGGTCTCACGAAGGATCTCGGCGACACGAGGCCGTGTGAATTCCTCGGGGATCGGTGTTCCGCTTCTAAGCATCTCCCGGACCTTCGTGCCGGAGAGGAACACGTGATGTTCCGGCCCGTGGGGACATGTCTTTGCGCTTGCCATTTGGCCGCATGCCTTGCAGTAGAAGGCGTGCTCGAAGGTGAGCGGCACAATCCCGAGTTCGCTCGGTGAGAATCGCTCGAAAACCCGTTGAGCGTCGTACGTCCCGTAGTAGTCTCCGACTCCGGCATGATCGCGCCCGATGATGATGTGGGTGCAGCCGTAGTTGCGGCGGCAGATGGCGTGATGAACCGCTTCTCGTGGACCCGCGTACCGCATCGGAACCGGGAACGGCGCAAGGATCGTTCGTGCAGGCGGATAGAAGCTGTCAAGGAGCTGTTCGTAGCATCGCCAGCGGATGTCGGCCGGGATATCGCCATCCTTCGTCTGTCCCACGAGAGGATGGACAAACAGGCCGTCCACGATCTCCAAGGCGCATTTCTGCAGGTACTCGTGCGCCCGGTGGATCGGGTTCCTCGTTTGGAAGGCGACAATCGTCGCCCATCCCTTGGCGGCAAACGTGGCCCGAGTCGTCGCCGGATCCATGTGTGCCGGATGCTGGGTGATCGGCGCCCTCCTCAGGACATGAACATCACCACCGATGACCGTCTTCGACTCGGAGAGCAGCCGAGCGACGCCGGGGTGCTCCACGTTCGTGGTCCCGTAGACCGCAGATGCCTCTCGCTCCAGATCCCGAACGAAGACGTCCTTGACCTCGATGAGGCCGTAGACGGCCCCGTCGTTTCCGGTGAGCGGCAGGATCATCCCGTGCTTGACCGCGTCCAGCATGCTTGCCGGCACCGGAAGGGTCACGGGGACCGCCCAGATCGTCCCGTCCGGAAGGCGCATTGCCTCCAGAACACGCTCGTAATCGGCTTCGGTCATGAAGCCTGTCAGCGGCGAGTACACTCCGCATCCGATGGCGTCCAGTTCGCTCAGGTGGAACGGAGAGAGAGGGATGGCCGGCCCGTCTGGCCGGGGGAGATTCTCTGCGTGAACCGCGATTCGGTCCACAAGGTCGGCCGGTGCCGCCCGGCCCGAGCGATGAATACCCGAGGAGCCGACCAGCCCGCGGCGCTCCAGGGCATCGACGATGACCTGTGTTGATTCGTCCACCGTTTCCGTGCTCGTGTGAACGACGATCTCCGGCGATTCCGGCGGTTCATAGGGATCGTCAACGCCGGTGAACCCCGTGATCTCGCCTGCGAGCGCCTTCTTGTACAGGCCTTTCGGATCGCGTTCCACAAGGGTTTCCATCGGGCACTCGACGTAGACTTCGATGAACTGATTGCACCGGGCACGCGCATTGGCCCGTGCGTTTCGGTAGGGTGAGATGAAGGAGCACATTGTCGCCACACCGTTGTTGGACAGCAGTTCGGCCACGAAGGTGATGCGGCGGATGTTCTCGTCTCGATCCTCCTTCGAAAAGCCAAGATCCCGTGTCAGATCTTGGCGGACGACATCACCATCCAGCCGCTGGATGTGTTGGATTCCGCGCTCGATGAGTTCACGCTCGACCGACTTGGCCAGCGTGGTCTTCCCCGAAGCCGACAGTCCGGTGAACCAAAGAACGAAACCATCTCGTGCTGAGACCATGCCAGGACCTCCCGCCACCACTGTATCGCATGAATCGATGCGACGTCCGTGTTGCCGGACCGAGGGCTGCGGCCGGGAAGCGCGAGTCCGGGGTTTCCTCCTGTGCGAGTGTCCCGCTACACTGACGATTGGGTGATCCAGGCTTGGGGCGCAGGGACAAACGCAGGCGGTATCGGGTGAGGAGGTTCTTTCTTTCGGTCCTCTCGATCCTCCTGCTTTTTTCCTGTACGTCCTCGGTCTCGATGTGGATCTACGGCCCGCTCGCCGGTCTTCCGGTGCGGCCGATCTCCGACCGGCTGTTCACCCCCGGAGAAGTTGTCCGAGGGACCTGGAGTGCGATCGCCCACGGAACCGATCTCCCGGATGCGCAACGCGAGCTTTCAACCGGCGCTGAACCGGTGCAATCTGTGCGTGCGATTCCGCATGTGACGCCCCCTCAACATCCCTTCATGGCCGCTGGTCGGGGCAACAATATGCACTGCGACGCCTTCATGAGCGACGCCTACGAAGCGGCCGGCCCGGTCGGGCCAGCCATGAGCGTGTCGTCGAGAACACAAGGGTTCGGCGGTTACGGGACGGTGACGTTTGATCGGCTCGGACGGATTGTTGCGGTCTACAGCAATGGACGAGGGTTTCAGCTCGAGCTGATGGATCCCGACATGCTGGAGGAGCTTGCGTCCCACTCCCTTCCCGGCCGTCCGTGGTATTGGATCTTTCAGGGCATCCTGCCGTGGAAGTACATCGGCGCAGGGATGTACTTCTATTTGGACGATCAGGATCGGGCCGTGGTTCCGACGACGCAGAACACCATCCAGGTCGTTCAAACGCCACAGGATGAAGACGGCGAGTTCGTTCTCGTGCGCGAGTACGACCTGAGCGAGCACGTCGTGCCGATGCGGTGGCCGCATCGGGATTCCGTTGCCTGGGTCCTTCCGGATTGGGGAGGTGCCTACTATTGGTACGCGACAACCGGCGGCGTTGTCGGAACCGTCAATATCGCAACCGGCGAGGTTCAAACGCTCCGTTTGGACGGCGAAATCATCGAGAACTCGTTTGCCGTTGCTGAGGATGGCGTTTACATCGTGTCCGACTACGCCCTGTATCGATTCAACCACGATGGGGCCGGCCGGGTCAACGTTGATTGGCGTTCCGAATACGATCGCGGCCCGGGCGTGAAGCCCGGACACATCACGCGCGGCTCGGGTACGTCCGTTTCTCTCATCGGTGGTGGAGACGGACTTGTGGTGATCACCGACAATGCCGAGCCGCGGATTCACGCCCTTTTTGTCCGCCGCTCGGATGGTGTCGTCATCTGCCGCACGCCGTTGTTCGAAGAAGGGAAGAGCGGGACGGACATCAGCGTGGCTTGCTTTGAGCACGCCGACGTGACAGGTGCGGGGATCGGGCGCTATTCGATCCTCGTTGAGAACAACTGGGGACACCACCGGTTTCCCACTTCACGGCCGGAGCCGGGTCTGGCGCGCGTCGATCTGATTCGAAGCGACGACGGCACGTATCGGTGTGAACAGATCTGGACGAGTCCCGTTCGCGGCATCTGCGTCTTCAAGCTTTCGTTCGGTAGCGGCCTCGCTTACACGTACGGGCGCGATGAGGATGGCCCGGTCAGCTCGTGGTATCTGACCGCCATCGACTTCGTTTCGGGACAGACGGTGTTCAGGAAGCTGGCAGGGACAGGGCAGGGGTACAACAATTGGGCCGGGGCGCTGTTCATCCATCCGGATGGCGGCGTCGCCTACACGACGACGATCTTCGGTCTGGTGAGGATCGAGGACTCGGACCAGGCTCAGAACACCATCCAGTCAGCCTCGTACATCGCGAGAGGAGATCCGTAGATGCGTTCATCGTCGCGTCCGTCGAACATCGAACACCCTCTTGCCCTTGGGTCGTCCCGTGTGTGGATCCGCCTGCTTCGACGGAGCGGTGGCATCGATCGGATGTACGTGTCGCGTGCTCTTTTCGTCACCCTGTCCAGCCTGCTGACCAGCCCGCTCCGGATGTGGGAACGTGTGCGGTACGGACGTTCCGTGCGCAGGACGGAGATCCATCCCGCACCGATCTTCATTGTGGGCCACTGGCGCAGTGGCACGACCCACCTCCACAATCTGATGTGTCAGGACAACAGGTTCGGATTCCTGACGACGTTCCAAGCGATGGCCCCCGGTTTCTGCCTGACCGGAGACGGGATCATCAAGCGGTTTCTGGCAACGGCGGCCGGCGCCCGGCATCCCACGCGGATCATCGACAACATCCCACTCGTTCTCGATGCTCCGCAAGAGGATGAATTCGCGTTGGGCAACCTGTCGCCGCTGTCCTTCCTGCATGTCTATACGCTTCCCCGACGAGCGCGCGAGATCTTCAACCAATCTGTCTTGCTCCGTGGCGTGCCCAAGGACGATCTCACCCAACGCCTCCGAAGCTACGAAACCGTACTGCGCAAGGCGACACTCAAGGCAGATGGCCGGCGGCTGGTGCTCAAGAACTGTGCCAGCTGCGGACAGATCGAGATCCTGCTCACGCTGTTCCCGGAAGCCCGGTTCATCCACATCCACCGCAACCCCTACGACGTGTTCCTGTCGACGCTTCACCTCTATCGGACGGTCATCCCCCGATCTCAGCTGCAGGCAATCAGTAACGAGGAGATCGAGTCGTGCGTGCTGGAGTTCTACCACAAGCTGATGCATGCGTATCTCGGTGAGCGGTCGAAAATCCCGTCCGATCGACACGTGGAGGTTCGCTTCGAGGATCTGGAAGCCGCTCCCCTCAGTGAGATGAGGCGCATTTACGATGAGCTACGGTTGCCGGGGTTTGCCGAAGCCGAAGCCAACTTCCGTGCCTACATCGATTCCGTCTCCGGGTACCGCAAGAACGCGTACGAACTCAACACAGACGCGATCGAGAAGGTGAATCGGCACTGGGCATTTGCGTTCGATCAGTGGGGCTACGAACGGATCGAGACCGTCCCGGGGCCGGACTAGTCCGACATTTCGTGCAGTTGTGTCAGCAAGCGCTGGGCCTCGGACTTCGCTTGCCGGTTCCAGAACGGCCAATCCCCGACATCGGCTTCCAGGATGAACTCCATTTCCCGTTCGATCATCTCGGCGTCCCGCACGCCTGTCAACGAACCGAACATGTTGTAGGTGAACCCCCAGTATTCGGCGAGGATGATGCGGTTGTGCAAGTACGTCGGGTCCATCTCGATCGACTCCTCGACAAGGGCAAGTCCCCTCTGGGTGTTTCCTCCCATGATCCCTGGGACCATGATCAACAGGGATCCGAGGGCGCTTGCGGAACTGCCGCCCCAGAAGTTCCGGTCCAGCTCGATCGTTCGCTCGAACAGGGCCAGCACCGAGCCCTGCTCCATGAGTCCTTGAACCGGGTTCATCTCGAGGATCATGCCCCAGTTGTTGGCCGCCCAATGCGTTGCTGCCGGATCGGTGGCGTGTTGCAGGCAGGCCGCAAGACCGTAGGGCTCGTTCCTTGCAAACTCCTCGTTCAGCCGCAGGCTCTGGAAGGCGTAGTCTTTCCCCTTGATGAACAGCGCCTTGTCCTCGGGGGTGTTCCCCTCGGTGAACATCGTCGCTTCGTAGCACAGCTGGGACAGGCGGTTGAGGACATGCGCCTGCGATTGCACCGGAAGGGTCTCAAGGCGTGGAAGCGCTGCTTCGTACAGAGCCAATGTTCTGTTCATGTCTTCGAGAACATCGCGGGATCGGAAGGCGGCATCGGCCTGGGCAACTGTGTCAGCCACAGACTCGGTCCCGAAGGCGGTGCAGGCGGCAAAGAGAAACAGACCCACGGCAAGCAGGGACGCGAACGGACGACGCAATCGGATCATAGAACGCTCCTTCCAGTGATGGGGGTATGCGGCCATTCTAGCAGCCTGTTGACGTCTTGCCTATTTCGAAGAGGATGTAGCATCCCCGCTTGGGAGAGCGCTGCTACGAGGAGAGTGCCGGTGTCCCTTGTACGAACAGAGATGATGGACCCACCTTCCATGCTCCATTCGCACGACGGACCTCGACCGCGTTAGGATGCCTATGCGGGATCTCCGGGCGAGGAGCGTTGGTCGAGATGCAAGCCGGGTCCAGCAAGTGGCTTGCCGGGCAACGCGCCCCGCAAGGAGGTCCACCGATGAAATGGTTCCCGCTTCTGGTGGTTTTGGCTCTTCTTTCCGCAGGGATTCTTGGGTTCGGCGCAGCTCCGTGGCAAGCGCCGACGGTTGCCGAGGTTGATGCAGCACTTGAAGGCCTTGGCTTTGATGAGTTTATTGAAGCGTCCTACCGGCTTCACGTTCTTCGCTCTCCGCAGAGGGTGACGTCGATGGGGCTGGCGGCAGAGTTCGGGGTTCGCAACGATGCGCTCGATGACTACTCCCCGGAGTATCAAGCCGAAACGTTCGCGATCGAGTCGCTGATCCTCGAACGATTGCGTGGCTTCGATTGCGAGATGCTGACGGAAGCGCAGCAGATGACCTGTGACATCGCCCTCTGGTACTGGGACGATCTCGTACGGGATCAGGCGTTTGCCGGCTTCCATTACCCGGTTCACTTCATGACGGTCTGGAGCCTTCCGGGGTTCTTCCAGTTCACGATGACCGAGGATCACCCGTTTGCATCCGTGGAGGATGTGGAAGACTACATCACACGTCTTGAACGCGCTGGCGAGCAGTTCGACCAGATCATCGCCCGGATGGAACGTGGCACGCAGAACGGCATCATTGCGCCCCGCTCCGCTCTTGAGTGGGCAATCCGTGATATCCGAGCGATGGCCACCTATCGGGCGATCTTGCATCCACTCTACAACTCGCTGGAAGAGAAGGTGACAGATATCCCGGGGATCGTCGCCGAGGAGTCTGATGCCTACCTGACACAGGCTGCTCAGGCAATCGAGGATGTGGTCAAGCCGGCCTACGCAAGGCTTCTTGATGCCATCCACGGACTCATCCCACGATCGAGCCGCGAGATCTCGATCCGCCGACTCGAGCGGGGAGGCGAGGCGTACGCCCATCTGCTCCGACATCACACCCAGACGGAGTTGACGCCGACAGAGATTCATCAAGCGGGGCTTCAGCAGGTGGCCAGAATTCAGGCCGAGGTTCATCAAGCGGCCGTGGCGTTGGGATTCGAGGACACAACATCGATGACGGCGATCTTCGAGCAGGCTGCGATTGCCGGCGGAGCCGTATCCGGCGAAGACGCGGTCGATGAAGCGGAGCGGTTGATCGCGAAGGCTCAACGCATCGTGATCGAGACAAGTGCTCTCTCGCGGTTGCCGCGGGCGGGTGTCATTGCGATCGGGATCGAGGCTGGTGGGTACTATTCGCCTCCTGCGATCGACGGCTCAAGACCCGGCGCTTACTACGTTACAACCGGAGGGACGGAATCCCTTTACCAGATGCCGACGATTGCCTACCACGAGACGGTCCCCGGACATCACATCCAGATTGCGTTTGCCCAGGAGGTCGATCTGCCGCTTCTCAGGCAGGATGTGATCTTCACAGGCTTCTCCGAAGGATGGGCGCTCTACGGCGAGCGGCTGATGAGCGAACTGGGCGGCTACGAGGATGATCCATTCGGGAACCTTGGCCGGCTGCAGTATGAGCTTGTGCGCGCCGTCCGCATGGTCGCCGACACAGGCATTCACGATCTCGGTTGGAGCTTCGACGACGCCGTGACATACATCATGCGCAACACGGGAGATCCTCGGGGTACGGCGGAGTATCGCGCGCTGCGGTATGCGCTGTTTCCCGGACAGGCCACGGCCTACATGATCGGCCTTCTCGAGATCCTTGAGCTGCGCGAAGCGGCACAGGAGGCGCTTGGGGAGTCCTTCGACCTCGCGACCTTCCACGAGATCATCCTCGGACAGGGAAACATCCCCCTGCCGTTCCTCCGCGACCTGGTCGAGGAATGGATCGACCAATGACCGGCACTACATGTTGCGCACGATGCGGACGAGGTTGTCAATGCGGATGGCGTCGCCCTGCGGACCGCGTCCGTTCGGATACTGGCTAGCATCCCCCGCCTTCGGATCGGACCGTTGGGACCCGGCACCGTGAACGTCGATCCACTGCCCGTTCATATATCCGAGGCTGCGGCCGAAGGCCACGTACACGGCTGCTTCTCCGCCTCGGGCTGAGGCATGGGTTGTCCCGGTCCAGTAGAAACCCCAGTCGATCTGACCTGCTTCGTTGACCAGAGAGGTCGCGTTGAAGACGGGATCGATGGACGCCGAGTCGGTGGTGTCCAGCGATCGTGTGTAGTCGACGATCGACTGCAGCTCCTTCGCGTTCGGCAGATACCAGTCGGAATAGCCGAGGTAGTTGCGGGTGTTCAGCTCCTGAACGTAGGTCAGCGCGTCTTGCCAGTCCATGCCGACACCCGAGTCATCTTGCGCCCACATCAGACCGGTGGCCCGGTCGGAAACGGTTCCGTCACCGTTATCGATGAAGTCGTTGTCACCGTAGGCGGTGTTGCCGCGTACGTAGCGCACGTAGAACTGCATGTCGCCCCCATGAGGAGAGGTCAGACCGTAGCCCTTGATACGGCCGTCTGCGAAGTTGACGCCGAACATCTGATCTCCGGCGACGTACAGAGTGCTCGTGGCCCACTGCGAATCAATAATCCGCTCGCCGGCCGCCGTGTCGCCGTACGCGAAGTCGAAGGTTTCGGTGTCGATGAACGGCTTGTTGGCTGAAGCGGACATCGGATCGACGTCTTCGCCACTGAAATCGATCAAAGAGTACAGCTCCTTGATCGTCGGCAACCGCCAGTCGGAGTATCCAGCCAGGTTGAAGCCGGAAGCTCCGGCTTCCGCCTCACTCTGAGTCATCTTGCCGCTGTAGC
>Ga0272443_10003485_pt1 | contig 18498 bp, 23 predicted proteins | sample SSMAcet12_FD_193581 | JGI IMG/M metagenome (GOLD analysis project Ga0272443, IMG submission 193581) | Marine sediment archaeal communities from Little Sippewissett salt marsh, Falmouth, MA, United States - SSM-Acet-12 | ecosystem: Environmental > Aquatic > Marine > Wetlands > Sediment ... | reverse complement strand
AGCTCTCCTGGAGATTGAACTTGCAGCCGGGCAGTTCTGCCGCGGCACGATGAGCGTACCACGAAAACCGCAGTCGATGCACATGGGAAGGAAGCACGGAGTCAACACAAGTGTCGGTTGATGCAGGACCGAACTGTTGACAAGTTGTGGACCCACTGCTCTCACGGCCAATCGTGATACGGCAACTACATTGTCGATAGTCCTGTTGACAATAGTCCTGTTGTTCCAGTTTTGACGAGCCAGGACCACTGCGCTATCGTTGCGCACTAGTGGGTCGCATCGACCCATTAGAGGCTCGTGAGCATGGACATGGCGATGGCGGTGCTACACCAGCTCTGGCACTACGTACAGGAAGTCGTGCCCTACCTGGCTCTTGGCTTCCTGTTGAGCGGCATTATCCAGGTCTTCGTCCCCTCGAACTGGGTAGCGCGCCACCTCGGCGGAACCGGTCTGAAACCCATCATCTTTGCCACCGTCGCCGGCACGGCGTTGCCAATCTGCTGCATCGGCTCATTGCCGGTAGCGGTCAGTCTTCACGAGAAAGGCGCCAGACTGGGTCCGGTGCTTGCCTTCCTCGTCGCGACTCCAGCCACGTCAGTCTCGGCACTACTCGTCGCCTACGGACTCCTGGGACTGCAGTTCGCGCTGTTCATCTTCGTGGCGGTCATTGTCCTGGGCCTCATTATGGGCTTCGTGGGAAATCACATCACGGTGTCAAGACCGGGCCTCGGCAAACTGGGAGAGAAGGCAATCGATCCGGTCTGCGGTATGGAAGTGGACTCCGGAAAGCCCAGTGTAATCAGCACCGAGTACGAAGGCACGACCTACTACTTCTGCTGCGACATGTGCCGCCGCAAGTTCTCCAAGTCACCAGCCGAGTACCCTGCGGCATGTGTCACAGGTACATGCTCGTGCGAGGTCTCCCCCAAAGTGAGCAGGGTTGTGCAGGCGCTCAGGCATGCGTTCATAACCATGCCCAGGGATATCGGGCCGGAGATCCTGGTTGGACTTGTGCTGGCCGCGCTGGTGGCCGCAATCTCCCCAATAGGGCGATTTGTCGGTGACTATCTCGCGGGAGGGGCTGCATACGCGGTAGCAATCCCCGTCGGTATGGTCATGTACACGTGCTCAACCGCAAGCGTTCCTTTCGTCCACGCGCTTATCGAGCAGGGGATGAACTCCGGTGCCGCCATGGCGCTCCTTATCGTAGGTCCTGTCACGAGCTGGAGCACGATTCTCGTGCTGCGAAAGGAATTCGGCGGGCGCCCGCTGACCATCTACCTCGTTGCTATCGCGCTCCTCTCTCTGGCTGCGGGAATCACCTACTCCCTCCTCTAGAGACCCGCTCGCGGAGTTCCCCCTGAGGCACCACGCGCATAGGGACTCTCCCCCTGCCGTGGCGCGCATGCACCAGTCAGACTTCACTGATACACTCGACCATACAAGCACACCCTCCTCCGGAGGAAGATATGAGCGAGGAAGTGCGTATCACGAGGGTGGATGCCACCAACGTGGACAGAGAAGGGTTCTTCTGCTTCAAGAGCAAGCCCAGGACACCTGGCTACCAGCGCAAGCTGGCCTGGTTGCGCGACCGCTTCGTCGAAGGGATGACCCTCGACATTCTCTACGAAGGCAAGCGGTCCTTCGCGTTCTGTGAAGCAATCCCAGGGGAGTTCGCTTGGCGCGCAATCAACGCCCCCGACTACATGGTCATACACTGCATCTGGACGGTAGGCTCGGGCAAGAAGAAGGGCTTCGCTTCTCGACTTCTCGAGCGCTGCGAGGAAGAGGCAGCGAGACAGGGGAAGTCCGGTGTGGTGATACTGTCCAGCGACGAACCCTTCCTTGCAGACAAGAAGTTCTTCCTGAATAAAGGGTTCGCCCAGGTCGATGCCGCAGCAGGGTTCGAACTCCTCGCAAAGAAACACCGGCAGGCTCCTGATCCGACGATTGCACACGATTGGGAGAGCCGGGCTTCCGCATTCGGCAAGGGACTCACGGTAATCAGAACCGACCAGTGTCCATACTGGGACGATGCCACCAACATCGCCATCGATACGGCGGAGCGGTTCGGCATCCCGGCCCGGACCGTTGAACTACACACCGCAGACGAAGTGAGGACACTGTCGCCCACGCCATACGGCACGCTTGCATTCGTACTGGATGGCCGTCCGGTGAGTCACTACTACCGTCTGCCCAGGGAACTGCAGGCGATCTTCAATCAGAGTGAATGACCGGCAAGTGGGACCATGCCGGTTCAGCCCCTTCACAAGATGGCCCTCTAACAGGTCCGGAGGAGGTGAGTGTGATGAGCGTTAGGAGTCTGTCTTCCCGTATCCTTATGCCGGCTATTCTCACTGCTCTTGCTGTCTCTCTACTGGCGCCGGTTGTAGCCGCTATGGGTGACCCCGTCGATGAAGTGAGCGACACGATCCTGCTCAAGGATGAGAAGAACGGCGACCAGAATGGCGACAACGAGAACGGCTGCTCGCAGAATGGAAAGGACGCCTCGCTCTGCGAACTTGGTGCAATGGGCATGGCGCCACGAGGCAGAGGGGCGGGGGCACCGGCCCCCTACAGCAGCAACCTTTTCGTGTCAGCACCCCAGGCACTTCCGGGACAGGTCGTGTACATCAGCGGTTGTGTCTGCAACAACGGCTCCGGGAGTGGTTCACACACAGCTGTCTTCTACATCAATGGTCGCGCAGAACAAAGCCAGAACGTGAGCGTTCGACCCGGAGGGTGTAGCACCGTCGCGTTCTATTTCGCACGTGCGGTGCCAGGCCAGTACCAGGTTGCCGTGGATGGTTCCATCGGGTACGTGAACGTAGTATCACCTCGATGGGTAACGGGTACGACCCCGGCCACGGAGGACAGCCTGGGGACCGCCGGCATCCTTTGCCTCGTCGTTGTACTTGTGGCCCTCGTTGTGGCCATCATCTACATAGAGCGAACGCGCAAGGCATAAATGGAGAGGAGCAACTACCAACCTTCCGGAGGGTCGGAATAGGGTTGCGCCAGCCGGCGGTCAAACGCACCGTTGCTCTTCATCACCCTGTTCCAGAAGAACGCCCTCGCCATTCTGTCGCCGACAGTCCCCATGAACCACAGGCGCAGAAATGGCAGCTTCTCCTTGCCGGCAAAACGCCTGATAATCTCAGGGTTGAATTCGCCTCTATTGCCCAAGCTACGACCAAGCGCTCGAACGTTCTCCGTGAAGTCCCTGGCCATGAACGCGGGCATGGAGCGTGCGCTCCCACCACCCCCTCGCAAAGCCGTGCCAAGATAGCAACATCCCAGTCTACTCGACAGCTTGCCGAGGTATGCCTCGAGCGCGCGAAGGTGCACTGACTCGGGGAAACCACACTGGATGATGAAGCCGAGCGCGGGATTGCCCTCGCAGCCACAGAGAGGCTCAAGCTCCTCGATGAAGGCCTTGACTACGCCAGGCATCATGTCCGTGTAGAGTGGGAACGCCATGACAACCGCATCGGCCTTCTGAAACAACTCTACGTAGTGGCGGTGCTCCTTCACACGCACCAGATTGGCGAACTCATGCGTGTGCCCCGGGATTTCGTCCACTCCCTCAAGGAGAAGCTGAAGGAGGTAGTTGGAATTGCCGGACTCTCCCTTCGGGGAGCCATTAAGCAGCAGCAAGTGCATCCACCACCTCCTCGACCGGTTCATCTGTGAGCTTCAGGGACAGGAAACTGGAATCGAAGTTGATACACATACGCCGAAACGAGCGCTCTATGATTGCGAGGTCTTCTTCGTCGGCTCCATCCTTCTGCAATATCAATGCAAGTTCCCTGGTCCGCGCGTAGCGCTGCGGGTGATGAATCTCTCCTTCGTGGACTGTGAAGTACGGCAGGACCAGTGGGATGAGCTTGTCGAGGGTCTTCTTCACCAGGGCGGATACCTGCCCCATCTTCACCTGACTGGCACACACCAGCACGTCTGAGTGAACAACCGTTCGGCAAACCTCGGCCGAGTCGTCCCTCGCGATACATTCACCCGGTGTCTTCACCCAGCAGCCGAAGCACCCGATGCAATACTTGATATCCATATCGCGAAGCTGTAACACCTTCACGCTATGGCCTCTCTCCTCCGCCAGCAAGCCGAAGCGCGACAGAAAGACATCAAGCTCGCCGGGCTCAGAATTGCCGTTCAACACGCATATCTTCATGGTAGCTGTCCTTCCGCAGGTTGTGTCGTGTCCGATTGTAGTCCAAGAGGTGTCATGAGAGAGTACATCTATCAGCGAGAGGAAAACCTCTGAAGGAATCTGCGGCGGCTCGAAGAACTCGGGTTGACAGACCCATGTCGCGCTGTTACGTTCGGTTTCAGGAGGGCTCTGGTGTCGCCTCCGGCATCCCCGCCGGCGGACCCGATACCGGCACCAGACCCAACTTTTTTTTCGCCCTTTCTCAGCTTCTTGCATAGGCCCGTTCTTCCTATTCCTCAATCCAGCCTGACAAGTCCCACTTCCGGCTATTGTCCGTTGCATTGCTCCGTGCTACTTTGGAACAAGAACCCGAACGTGGAGGAGGCACTGATGGAACACGAGGTGATTCTTACGGAAGCCGCGCGTGGACCGGTTGGACCCTATTCGCAGGCAGTCAAAGCAGGAGGCATGGTCTTCGTATCGGGTCAGTTGCCCATCGATCTGTCCGGCGAGATGGCAGAGGGTATCCCCGCACAGACTCGAATGTGCCTTGACAACATCAAAGCCATACTGGAAGCAGCAGCCTGCGACATGGACAGGGTGGTGAAGTGCACCGTGTACATCACGAACATGGACGACTTCGCCGAAATGAACCAGGCCTATGCCGCATACTTCCCTGAGGACCCACCGGCTCGCGCCTGTGTGGAGGTTTCGCGCCTCGCCCGGGGAGCCAACGTTGAGATAGAAGCGATTGCGATGGTGTAGCGACGCTGAGTTGTTCTAGTCGGCAAGGCCACCACCCACACCGACGCCGATTCCGACACCCAGGGGCACCGCCACCTCCTCAAGGACCTTCGTGATTGCGGCCTTGAGCGACTTCTTCTGCTCACTGGATATCTGGTAGCGCGTCTTCACGAGGCGTGCGATGGTGCTGGCCAGTTTCATCTGCAGGTCTATCCGCTCGGGGGACTGTTCAATGAGATCCCACAACCTGACACGCAGGAGTGCTATCTCCTCGTCGATGCCCTCAATTCGCCAGGCCTCGTCGTTGTTCAGTCTCTGCACATCGTCAAGAACGCGACTGTAGAATCGCGTCTGTTCATCCTGCGTCGGCTTCGCCGGGTTCCTTCGGCACGTCATTCGTGTAGCTCCATCGCGCGATGCCGCGCGCACCGATAGTACTTAGCAAGACAAACCATACCTATAGTATAGCCGCGTCACATGTGACCACAAAGACGGAACGGCAAGAAACGCGACTTCGTTCGGGACGGAATCCCCGGACAGTGCTAACATACACACGAGGAGTGTCACGTAGATGGAGAGTGTAGCGACTACTGGCCTTATCGTACTGCTCGCCATCGGCATCGCGTTCGTAGCAGCAAGCGTATACGGTCGTGTGGCTGCAATCAGTTGGGAGCGAACGCCATATCCCCCCGGACGTCTCATCCCTGCAGGTGGCACACGCCTGTACGTTCGCATCAAGGGAGAAGGCAGTCCCGTCGTCATCATTGAGCCTGGACTTGGAAGTCCGGGCGCCGAATGGTGGCACATCCAGGAAGAGCTTGCGAAGACAACCACGGTCGTGACCTACGACAGGGCTGGCTATGGTTGGAGCAAGAAGGGTGCGACGCCCCGAACGAGCGCACGGATAGCCGACGAACTTCTCGAGATGCTCCAGAACGCCGGGCTTGGCGCTCCATACGTACTGCTGGGACACTCTCAAGGAGGGCTCTACCTGCAAGTCTTTGGCCGCACCCATCCGGAGATGGTCGCGGGCGCCGTCTTTCTCGACCCGGTCTCCTCTGATGACCAGCGGTTCAAGGCGGAACTCAAGCCGGATGTGTACCGCGGCAGCGGAATCGACAAGCTGTCCGCCATCAATTCGCTCAACACACTACGCCAACTGGGCCTGATGCGCGTCTTCCGAAGCAATCTCGACAAGAGGCTCCTCGCACATTATGAAGACCTGTCTCCCACTACTCGCGAGGTTCTCTGGCAGCATTTCGCCCTACCCAAGTCACATTCAGCGATGTTGAACGAGTACCAGCAGAACGCCACGGCCGCAAACAGCTCGGATGTTCGGGCCTCAGGCACATTCCCCCACGTACCCCTGAAGATCATCTATCACTCACCCCGCAAGATGGTTAGGGAGATGATGCAGCACGGCATGTTGCAGCGCGAGGATGCGGATGAGGTCGAACTCATCTGGGAACAGCTTGTACGCGCGTACCTGAGGCTGTCTCCAAAGAGCGAATGGATAGTTGCCCAGGACTGCGGCCACTTCATCCACCTTGAGCGGCCCGAACTCGTCATCAGCGAGGTCAACGAGATGATAGAGGGTCTTCGCGGCGCGACTGGCCAAGATTTTCCAGCAGCATAGTGAAGTCCCGCGTAACGTATTCATCCAACACGAGAGGGGGGAGGCTTGAGGCCTCCCCCCTTTTCCGGGTCCAAGGGTTGGGACTTGCTAGACAGACTACTCGGCAGGCACGGCGCAAGCGCAGCAGGTTGTCAGTTCAGCTTCGAACAGGTAGTCAGTCGGATTCCAGCCGACCATCTCTCCAGCTTCCTCGTCGAAGTCGTCGGCGAGAACCAGCCAGATCTTGGCCCCAGCAAAACCCTCGGCCACTGTCAGACAATCGATAGAGCCGGCAAGGTGGATATCACCTTCCTCGTTGACGACGCCCGCAGCAAGCAGGGCTGAGCCTGTTCCCGGCCATGGGTCCACGTAGTTCATCAGTTCGTACTCCGCGCCGGGCTCGAGGCCATGGCCATTGAACACGAACGAGAAGCCGTCCTCATTGCACCTGTAGTTCATCTTGCCCCACGCGCCATCTTCGACAACGGTCCATTCCACCGGGTCCTTTTCAAACAGGTAGAGATGCCCCATGTCCGACTTGCCCGAGGGTCCATTCGGCCCCTTGGCCATAACGGGGGCAGCACCCATCGCAACGGCGAGGGCCACGACTGCCATAACGAGCATGATTCCCTTCATTGTCCATTCCTCCTTTGCTCTTTGTGTGCGCCCTCAGTCCTTTCCCTGCTATCGGGCTCTCGTACACACCAAAGGCTGACGCAACACGGAGGGATAGACAATTGACAACACCTTACCACTCCCACCACCGGCAGCAGAAGATGGTCACGGGACGTTGGAGAGCACTACGCGAACTGTCAATGAGAGATTCGACACCTGCAAACAAGGTTGGACGGGAATCGACTCCCGTCTGACCTCAAGTGCAACTCCTCACAATGAACCTCGGCTTCTGCCGCATCCTCGTGCGTGTCCGCCATCACCCGCAGAACGGCTGGTAGCAGCAACTCTGCCAGTAGTGCGAATGCCAGGAGTCCAGCTATGCTTCCCTCTCTGTGCACCCACCCTGACACCAATGGTACCCGTACGGAAGTAGCTATTCTTATGAAGTTCCGTCATATGAGAAACCTCACAAAAGCTCCAGAAGCAATCAAAGTTGGCAGATTCTCTGCCCCTGCTGGACGGTCTGGCGACTGGGTACTTGCCGGGGGCTCAGGACGTTTGGGTGATTTACAGAGTGCCTCTGGCTGACTACATTCTTGCGTACAAAATCATGGTCAGGCGCTCTCGCATGCTCACAACCACCGAGGCTGCACGCTATCTGGGCGTGCACCCGAACACCGTCCGCCGATGGGAGACCCAGGGGCTCCTGCCTGCCTACAGGCTGGGCAAACGAGGAGATCGCCGTTTCTCGCGGGACGAGATTGACCAGTTCCTTGCGGAGTCGTCCACCAGCAACAGTCACTGAGAACGCCCCGGCGCTTCGATTCAGCGCACATCACCGCGCACGCAGGATAGACCCTCCCACGGCATCATCCACCACCCGATAGTTGCGAATGAATTCACCCAATGCTATCGTGCCGCCATGCGCGCGCCGTGGGACGTACTGGAGCCGGCTTCACAGGGAGAGATTGAGCGAGACAAGCGTGCAATCGCACGAGTAGAACGATTCAGCGGCGCCATCTTCGCCCTCTCCATGGCGCTTCTGGTGCTGAATCTCGTAGTGCCGCAGGTCGAGGGCCAGCCAACCGATTTGGCTGTTCAAGGCGCGCTAGTGCAGATGATTCCCATCTTCCTCACGTTCGTCCTCAGCTTCGCGCTGCTGGCAACTGCGTGGATGCTGCACCACTTTCAGTTCAACTACCTCGTCCGCACAGGCGGCGAGATCCTCTGGATAAACGGGGCACTCATGTTCTTCGTCATCCTGGTGCCTTTCTCTACAGGGCTTGCCAGTGCCTACGCTGCGACCCGCACCGCGGTCGTGCTCTACGAACTCAACATTTTGGCTATCCAGGCGCTCCTCCTCCTGAGCTGGCGACGGGCACTCAAGACCGGACTGCTCTTCGGGGGAAACGTCTCGTTCGCAATCGTGCGAAGGATGAGACTGGCACTGACTGCGGGCACGGCATACGTGCTCGCATCAATCCCGTTCACATGGATGAGCCCATGGCTGAGCCTCGGCCTGCTGGCAGGACTTGCAGCCTTCTACATCTTCCTGACGGCACGGGGAGGCTACACGCTGGATGCCTTCAGACAAAGGCAGGCGCCTCCTACAGAGACGCCCTGGCCGCTCTAGCCACTCGCACGGTCAACGGCGCTCCGAAGCCCACGCACAAAACCAGCCGCACTCTTCAGTGTAGAGTCCTCTTCCGCAAGCTGCAGAATCCTGCTGCCAACAATTACACCATCGGCCATTGACGCGACCCGTGCGGCCTGCTGCGCCGAAGAGACTCCAAAGCCCACACAGAGTGGCTGCTTCGCTACCGCGCGCACCCGTTCCACGAAATTCTCCAGCCCTGAAGGCAACTCGGAACGCGCCCCGGTTACACCCGCCAGGGACACCAGGTAGATGAACCCGGTAGAGTGCTCGGCCACGAGTCGCACGCGCTCGTCGGTGGCCGTCGGGGCAAGCAGGTAGACGAGACTCAGGTCCCGACTTCGGGCCGCAAGTTCCAGTTCGCCACCTTCCTCGGGAGGAAGGTCTGGAACAATCAGGCCGCCAACGTTCGCATGGGTACAGGCATCACAGAAGGCATCAAGCCCCCGGTGGAGTATGGGGTTGTAGTAGCTCATAAAGAGCAAGGGGCACTCGACACGGGCGCTGAGACGGCTGGCCACGTCGAGACACACGTCAGGCGTGACTCCATTCTCAAGGGCAACGTGACTAGCCTTCTGTATCGTCGCCCCGTCTGCAAGAGGGTCGGAGAATGGTATCCCGAGTTCTACGATGTCGCACCCGTTCTCAACGAGCAGCGGCACCAGTTCCAGGGTGGCATCGACCGTTGGATAGCCGACAGTGACATAGGCAACAAGCGCAGTCCGACGCTCGGCATCGAACACCTCGGATACTCGTGTCACAGGGCACCTCCAAGAGCGTCCACTACGATGTCCATGTCCTTGTCGCCCCTTCCACTCACGTTGATGACTATGGTTTCGTCAGGACAGCAGGTTCGTGCCAGCGCCGCTGCGTGCGCAACTGCATGGGCCGACTCAAGTGCGGGGGTGATGCCCTCGGTACGACACAGCAGCCTGAACCCCTCAAGGGCCTCGGTATCGTCGACCGACACGTACTCAGCCCGGCCGGTGTCATTCAGATAGCAGTGTTCCGGCCCAACGCCAGGGTAATCGAGCCCCGCAGATACGCTGTGCGTGCCCAGTATCTGCCCGTGCACATCCTGCATCAGGTACATGCGCGCCCCGTGAAGTACACCCGGGCTTCCGGTGGCGATAGATGCCGCGTGCTGACCGCTGCCGAGTCCCTTCCCCCCGGCCTCCACACCGATCAGTTTCACCCCTGCATCGTTCAAGAACGGATAGAACATGCCAATGGCATTGCTACCTCCACCCACGCAGGCGACAACGTAGTCAGGGAGGCGTCCTTCGCAGTCCAGAATCTGCTGCCGCGTCTCACGTCCAATGACAGATTGGAAATCGCGAACCATAGCGGGGTACGGTGCGGGTCCGACCACCGAGCCGAGCAGGTAGTGAGTCGTTTCAACATTTGTGACCCAGTCTCGTATGGCCTCGTTGATGGCGTCTTTCAATGTCCGGGAGCCCGAACTGACAGGCCTGACTTCGGCCCCCATCAACTTCATCCTGAACACGTTCAGTGCCTGCCTGCGGATATCCTCCTCGCCCATGTACACGATGCAGTCAAGACCGAGCTTCGCACACACCGCAGCCGTGGCCACACCATGCTGCCCCGCACCGGTCTCGGCAACGATTCGCCGTTTGCCCATTCGCAGGCACAACAGGCTCTGCCCCAGCGCGTTGTTGATCTTATGGGCGCCGGTATGAGCAAGGTCCTCTCTCTTCAAATACACCTTCGCGCCGCCGCAGGTCTGCGTCAGGCGGTCTGCAAATGTGAGTGGTGTTCGTCTACCTACGTATGCGCGCAGCAGTCCATCCAATTGCTCGATGAACGAATCGTCCTTCATCGCTGTCGAATAGGCCTCTGCAAGCTCCTGCAGAGCCGGCACAAGCGTCTCCGGAACGTAGCGCCCACCGTGAGTCCCGAAGTAACCACGTCCATCAGGAACCGTCAGTGTGTGCATGATTGTTCTCCTGTTCCGCCCTCCGTGCTTCACGCACGAAGGCGCGTATGAGCGATGCGTCCTTGCGTCCATCGCGCTCAACGCCCGATGACACGTCAACGCCGAAAGGTCTTACGTACGATATGAGCTCCCCGACATTCGCCGGCGTGAGACCGCCGGCGATGAGCACCTGGTGACTCTGAGATACACAGCGCGCAATGTCCCAGTTGAATGTCAGCCCTGTCCCGCCGAAGGCACTTTTCAACCCTGTGTCCAGCAGTATGAGACCGCTGCCCAAACGCATGTCATCGGTCCTGCATATCGCCTCGTCCACATCGTCTGCCGTCATGTTCGCAGTCACATGGACCGTGCATATCACCGGCCGCTCGACGAGGCGTGCGTATGCTGCATGCTCGTTGCCGCTCAACTGGACCGCATCAAACCCACAGTAGTCTGCGGCACGATTGACTACGCTCGTCGGCTCGTTGACGAACACGCCGATAGCCTGAGGGTGGTGGCTGCATCCTTTCAGGATGCTGACCAGCTCCCTGGCTCGTTCCTGCGTCACCTGCCTTCTGCTTGGGGCCAGCACGAACCCTACGTAGTCGACCTCAGCCTCCGCTGCAGCAATGACATGCTCCTCTTCTCTAAGTCCGCACACCTTCACTCTCAGACTATGCATTTCAGTTCCCTCAACTTCACGCCCGCATTCGACGCCATCACCAGCGCCTCCCCAACAAGAACCGCGTCGGCTCCACTCCGTCTGACACGTTGCACATCCTGCACGTCATGGATACCACTCTCGGCAACAAGCAAACGGCCCCTCGGTACGAGCGGCGCAAGCCGGTCGAAGGTCGCGAGATCGACATCAAACGTGTGCAGATCCCTGTTGTTGATGCCGATGACCCTGGCGTCTGTACTCAACGCCCTCTCAAGCTCGGACTCGTCGTGCACTTCGACAAGACAGTCCATGCCGAGTTCGTGGCTGAGTCCAAGCAGGGTCTTCAATGTCGCGTCATTCAGCAGGTTCACTATGAGAAGTATGCAGTCGGCTCCACATGCACGAGCCTCGAAGACCTGGTATGGATCCACAATGAAATCCTTCCGCAGCACAGGAGGTCGCGACTCTCCAAGAGCATGCACAACGCGGCTGAGCGTAGTGAGGCTGCCCTGGAAGAAGAGTGGCTCGGTGAGCACGGAGATGGCAGCCGCGCCATACGCAGCGTACGTACGGGCAAGTTCAACAGCGTCAAAGCGCCTCCTGAACACGCCCCTGGACGGCGACGCCTTCTTGATCTCGGCTATCACACTGATATCTTCGGCTCGCAGCGCCAGGGCGAGGCTGCGCGCCGGCGTACAGGACAACGCGGCCTCTTCAACTTCCTCGACAGGGCGTTGCGCTTTGCGCTCATCGAGCGCTGGAGCGTTCTCGGCCACAATTCGCTCGAGAAACGTCATGCCGCGACTCCTTCAGTGTTCCGGCAGAATTCGACGAGTTCGTCCAGCTTCGCGACTGCCCGGCCCGAATCGATGCTACGTGCAGCAAGAGCGAGCCCGTCCTGCATACTCTCAGCGGCCCCGGCAACATACAGGGATGCACCGGCATTGAGCAGCACGACATCGCGGCATGGCCCGGCATTCCCGGACAGCACATCCCGCAGAATGCGGGCGTTTTCCTTACTGCTTCCTCCCGTCAGTTCTTCTACGGGCGCACGAGACAGTCCAAAGTCTTCCGGGGAAATTTCGTACGTATTGAGTCGCTCATCCTTGAGTTCACAGACGACGCTCTTTCCCGAAAGCGTGAGTTCGTCCAGCCCGTCTTCGCCGCTCACCACCATCGCCCGGTCAGCTCCGAGCCGATAGAGGACTGTGGCCACCTTCTCCACAAGCGCCTCATCAGCAACTCCAAGCAACTGCGCGCGCGCGCCCGCCGGGTTGCACAAAGGTCCCAGTATGTTGAACATCGTCCGTATGCCGATCTCCCTTCGGGGACCGGCGGCGTGCTTCATAGCCGGATGAAACACAGGGGCGAACATGAAGCCGATGCCCACGTTGCGGATACAGCGCTGGACAGCTCGTGGCGCGAGATCCAGCCTGACACCAAGCTCGCTCAGCACATCCGCGCTGCCACACATGCTACTCATCGCCCTGTTCCCATGCTTGGCAACCCTGACTCCTGCTCCCGCAGCCACGAACGCCGCAGTGGTCGAGATGTTGAAGGTCTGCGAGCCATCGCCACCGGTACCACAAGTGTCCAGCTCAGCACCAGACTCGATACGCACCGCGTGCGATAGCATCGTCTCGGCAAACCCCGTCAGCTCTTCAGCCGTTTCGCCCTTCAGCCTCATCGCGATGACCAAAGCGGCTATCTGGGCAGGGGTGGCTTCACCCTCCATAATCTGACGCATGACGCCGGCAGCCTCGGCCGATGTCAGCGAGCGTCCGGACACGGCTGCAGCGATAGCCTCTCGTATCATTCGTCACCTCCGGTGATGAAGTTTCGCAGCAACTCCTTGCCGCTCTCGGTCATGAACGACTCCGGATGAAACTGCACTCCCTGTACCGGGTGCTCCCTGTGTCTGAGGCCCATGATGAGCCCTTCCTTCGTCCACGCTGTCACTTCGAAGCACTCGGGCAGTCCTTCCCTCTCGACAATCAGCGAGTGGTAGCGGATAGCGGAGAAGGGGTTCGGCATTCCCGCAAACACCCCCGCTCCCGTGTGGTGTATGGGTGAACTCTTGCCGTGCATGATTTCTCCGGCCTGGTGAACGACCGCGCCATACGTGTGTCCCACGCACTGGTGTCCAAGACAGACGCCAAGAAGGGGTACGCGATGTCCGAAAGCCCGTACGACGTCGTTCGAGACGCCTGCATTCTCAGGAGTTGAGGGGCCCGGCGAGACAATGATGCGCGCCGGCGCCATTGCCTCGATATCCTCCACGCTGACCTTGTCGTTGCGGACAACCACAACGTCTTCTCCAAGCTCACACAGGTGCTGGTAAATGTTGTAGGTGAAGCTATCGTAGTTATCGATTAGCAGCAGCATAGCGGTCCTCCATCCGCCCGTTGGGACGCTCGGCCTGCTCTATCGACTTGAGTAGTGCGCCGGCCTTGTTCATGGTCTCCTCGAATTCCTTCTCCGGGACACTGTCATAGACGATGCCGCAGCCTGCCTGCGCATGGGCGACTCCGTCCTTCATCACCATGGTGCGAATGGCTATGGCCATGTCCATGTTTCCCGAGAAGGAGAAGTAGCCCACGGCGCCCGCATACAGCCCCCGCTTGTCCGGCTCAAGGTCGGAGATGATTTCCATCGCCCGTATCTTCGGGGCACCGGAGACGGTTCCCGCGGGGAAGCATGCCCTCAGCGCGTCGAAAGCGTTGTAGTCACTGCGCAGCTTCCCCTGGACATTCGTGACCAGATGCATGACATGTGAGTAGCGCTCCACGTCCATGAGCTCACTGACCTCGACCGTGCCGGGTTCGGCCACCCGTCCTACGTCGTTGCGACCGAGGTCCACCAGCATGATGTGCTCGGCGCGCTCCTTCTCGTCGCTCTTCAACTCCGCTTCAAGACGCGCATCCTCGTCGGCATCGCGTCCTCGCTTCCTCGTGCCGGCCAGTGGCCGCGTCGTCACGATTCCATCCTCGAGCCGAACTAGAATCTCGGGGGACGCACCCACGACGTGGAAGCTGTTGTAGTCAAGGAAGAACATGTAAGGAGACGGATTCACGCTGCGAAGCGCACGGTATATCTGGAACGGCGCGGCCGAAGTCTGTTTCGACAGCCGCTGAGAGAGGACAATCTGAATAGCCTCGCCTTCGGTGATGTACTCCTTCGCCTCTTCAACAGCCGACTCGAACTCGCGACGCGTCACGTTGGATGTCACGTTGCCTGCAAGCGCGGGGTTGCCCGAAAAGGAACGCTCCGCCGTCAGAGGGGAATGGAGCCGATCTATGAGTTCCTCGATCCTGTCGATCGCGCGCTCGTACTCGACCTCCGGGTCGCCATCCGGCCTCACGTGCGTCAACACCTTGATCGTATGGGTCACATGGTCGAAGATGAGCATCGTATCCACGAACATGAACAGCGACTCAGGAAGCCCAAGGACATCTTTCTCCGGCGAAGGCAGTGTCTCGAAGTGTCCGGTGACCTCATATCCCAAGTATCCAACAAAACCGCCGCAGAACCTTGGAAGGCCGGGCAACTGGGCAACCTTGTACCGGGACATCGCCCGTTCAATGTGATGCAGGGGGTCGCTATCTCCCTTACTGCACGGTCGGATTGTCGGATACGGACCGGCGCCTATGAAGCTGTAGCGAGCCAGTCGTTGACCGCCTTCCACACTCTCGAGGAGAAACGACGGGCCACCACGATTAACCTTGAGGAAGGCAGACACGGGAGTCTCGAGGTCCGCAACAACCTCGCGCCAGACAGGCACCCAGAGTCCCTCTTCCGCGAAGTGACGGACATCTGTCAGTGTCGGCTGGTACATGTTCATTCCTCCTATCTCGGTCTCGCACAAAAGAAAAGCCCCTCGCCCAATAGGGGCGAGGGGCCTATGTCCCACGCGGTGCCACCCTTGTTAGCCACGCAGCAAATGCATGGCCATCTCTTGTCAGGTACTACTCCTCAACGAAGCTATACCCTGGGCTCAGGTAACGGTGCCCTCTCCGTCAGAGCCTACTCGGGAACACTCCCTTTCGGTCTGCAGCTCCGGGGTCCATTCAGTCCTTGCGCTGTCGCCGGCTCACACCTTCCCCGGCTCTCTGAGACCCGCTTCCGGACCTACTAGTCCCGTTCATAGCCTTTGGCTATGGGTTATGTAGGCGAGATAGTAGAGAGACGCCGCTTTTTTGTCAAATCACTCGCGGGCCGGGGGCACGTTGCCTTCAGTACGACCGACCAGGACGACATCTTCCTGCAGTCCGCAAGAACGAAGCCCGACGCCTGGTATATCCCTTCGTCGAGAAGGTGCATCGTCTCGCAACCAGAATACACGCCCTCCTCAGACGTGTAGCTCGACATGATGCAGTCTCCTACAACTACGAATCTTCCACGAAGCACGCCAAGGTCTAGATTCCAGGAGACCCACGATGTCCAATCGCTGTCTTCTACAAACGGTTCGACTTCGAATCTGTTCCGGAACTCAATGGGAGTCTCCAGCTTCAAGCGCATGAAACCATCGTTCACTCAGCATCTCGCTTCGTGAGTGATTGAGGCGTGCCCCTCGACCTGGACCACAGTGCCATCGTCAGTCCAGTATGTGCCGTGTGCGTCCCACTCGCGTTCCGCGAAGAGAAACGTATGAATGGTCATCTGTTTCAGTGTCCTCTTCTCCAGATGTTCCTACTGTTGGTCTAGTGTCCCGGGTTGCGCAACTTGAGACTTATGCCAAGGTCTTCCGCTACCCCGTCGACAGTGCGATGCAGAATCTTCGCCTTTGCCTTCACATCCGCCGCAGCGATGTCCTCGTCGCGGACTGTCCTGCGTGCATCCTCCATCGCCCTCTGCAGCTCCGCTAGAGGCAGTAGGGTGGCCGCGCAGCAGCAATAGCTCTTCGAGCGCCCTTCGTCGAACTCGGAGAGCATCGCCTCGAGAACGGCAATCCGGGCGCCCTGTTCCTTAAGAAGCGGCTCCAGCCCCTGCTCCCTGACACGGCGTAGATTGCCGATAGAGTTCAGGTGGCTCACAAATGAGTCGCCCTCGTCCCACGCGGCAAACCGGTAGCAGGGGAACTCGCTACACTCCGCACACGTCTCATACCCGCGGTCGCGCACCGCACAGCGAGTGAACTTGCACCACGGCCCGCCCATTTCGAGAAAGCCGGCCGGAGCGCAGCCAGGGCATCGGGATGCGGCAGTTGTGACATAGCGCGGACACATCCCGCAGTCGATTCCACAGGCCCCCACTGTAGGCTGCGCTTTGTAATGAACCCCTCTTCCTCCAGCCATCTCCATGCTGTCGAATTGTACGCCACCACACTCCCTGGCGAAGTAAGTCCGTGACGGTCTTCAGTGGGCGAAACGCGAGCCGACGTTCAGTGTGCCCTTCGAATCAGGAAGTAGTACAGTAGCCAGTCAATTCGATATTGGTACCCGACGTCACACTGCAAGGAGAGAAACAGATGACGGAATCAATCACAGTCCAGCTTCCGGAAATGGCCTGGTACGGAGACACCACACGGGAGTTCGACTTCCCGGCCGGCTGGGACGTTACTGTATGCAACATGAAAGGACATGACGCTCCTGCCCTCGATGACACAGGAATGAGGAGGGCCTTCGCCAATCCCATTGGCACGCCGACCATAAGAGAACTGGCGAGCGGCAAGAAGGAAGTCGTCATCCTCTTCGACGACATGTCCAGGGGCACACCGACGGCGACCATACTCCCCTACGTGCTGGAGGAACTCGCTAACGCGGGTATCGAAGATGACCACATACGCCTTGTCTCAGCCATCGGGGCACATGGCTCCATGAATGGCATCGACTTCCGCAAGAAGCTCGGGAACGACGTGATGAGGCGGTTCAAGGTCTACAACCACAACCCGTACGAGAACTGCACGCCGCTCGGCATGAGCAGCAGAGGCATACCGATGGCAGTCAACAGCGAGGTCATGCGATGCGACCTGAAGATAGGCATCGGCTCTATCGTGCCTCACCCGCTCGCGGGATTCGGCGGTGGCAGCAAGATTATCCTTCCGGGTGTGTCATCCGTCACTGCCATCGACTCGAACCACACCAGGCTCGGACAAGTGCCAACTGCGAGCATCGGCGCGTACGAGGGCAATCCGGTGAAGGAGGACATGGACGAGGCTGCGCGGATGGCGGGACTGGACATCAAGGTAGATGCCCTGATGAACCTGAAGCGAGAAGTCACAGCGCTGTTTGTCGGCGACGTTGTCGCCGAACATGTCGAGGGAGTGAAGGCCGCCAGGATTCACTGTGCCACCGAGTTCGTCGCAGACTGCGACATAGTCGTCTCCAACTGCTTCGCCAAAGCGAACGAGATGGGACTTGGGACAGCGGTTGCCGCGCCTCTTCTCAAACCCGGAGGCGACATGGTCCTCGTCGCAGAGACACCGGAAGGGCAGATAAACCACTACTGGTGCCGCAGTTTCGGCGACAACATCGGCGGACGAGGGTGGCTACCAAGGACAACCCTGCCGCCGAATACTGGCAGGCTGACAGTACTTACGCCGTACCCCGACAGAGTCGGCGCCGACTGGATTGCGCCGTACGACATGATCAACTGGGCCGAGTCGTGGGCACCGGTGCTGGAGATGCTCAAAGCGACGTATGGCTCAACCGCCAGGGTTGCCATCATCCCTGATGCCACGGTGCAGTACTTCCCGGAGGCGCCAGAGTAGGCGTTCGACCTCGGACTGCTTCAAGAAAGGACCCCTCACTATCGGCCTTGTAGGGCACAGTGGGGACTGCCTCTCAGCTTCAACAGACATCAGGAGACGCACACTATGTCAGATTCGCAGATAGTCCAGCTCCGCCAGATGGCCTGGTACGGGGATGAGACGATTGAGATTGATTTCCCTGCCGGCTGGGACATCACCGTATGCAACACGCGGGGATGCGACGCGCCGAGGCTGAGCGATGAAGAGATTCGCAGGGCCTTCGAGAACCCTTTCGGCACACCTACCATACGTGAGGCAGCAAAGAGAAAGAAGCGCATCGCAATCCTTTTCGACGATCTAACGCGCGCTACCCCAACGCACGACCTGCTGCCCTACGTGCTCGAAGAGCTGAAGGCTGCC
>Ga0272443_10003484_pt1 | contig 18499 bp, 13 predicted proteins | sample SSMAcet12_FD_193581 | JGI IMG/M metagenome (GOLD analysis project Ga0272443, IMG submission 193581) | Marine sediment archaeal communities from Little Sippewissett salt marsh, Falmouth, MA, United States - SSM-Acet-12 | ecosystem: Environmental > Aquatic > Marine > Wetlands > Sediment ... | reverse complement strand
AATGACATCCTTTAATCGACCCGTGATCTTTACGTAGCCCTTTTTGTCCATTTCCCCGAGGTCCCCTGTGTGAAACCAGCCGTTCCGGTCAATGGCGGCAGCCGTAGCCCCCGGCATCTTGTAGTAAGCCTTCATTAAAAATCCTTTTGTGCAGAGTTCACCCTGGGTCTCAGGCGGAAGATCTTCACCGGTGGCAGGGTCCACAATTTTAACCTCATTGCAGGTCAATGGCATCCCGATCGTTGAAACCCTCAACTCAATGGGATCATTCGGGTGGGTCATGGTCACCCAGGAAGACGTCTCCGTAATACCGTAGCCTACAGTAATATCGGAAACGCCAATATCCTTCACAAGCCTTTTCATTAGTTCCATCGGGCAGGGGGCGCCGCCGATTATGCCTTTTTGAACTTTTTCCCACTCCCTTTTTTGGAATTTGGAATGTTCCAGGAGGGAAATAATCATACTGGGAGATGCGTAGATAGCCGTACAACTTTCTTTATAAATGGCGCTGAGTACCCGTGGAGGATCAAAGGTCTGACAGGGCATGATAAGGGCGGCTCCCCTTAGAAGGCCTGCCAGGGCGATACAGGTGTTTCCGAACATATGAAAAAGTGGGAAAAAGAGGCAGAGACGATCCATGGAATCAATCCCTTGACGTTCTGTAGAGAACATTGACTTGGTGATAAGGCCCAAATGATCCACCACGACACCCTTGGGCTTGCCGGTGGTGCCTGATGTATACATGATGGCCACAGGATCTTCCGGATGAACGGCATCTTCCATCCGGGTTAGCGTCTCTGAATCAACGGCCTCTCCAATGGCCCTTAATTCAGGCCAGGGTGTCATTCCAGAGTAGGATTTATCAGCAATCACAATCACATATTCCAGGTCTGAGGATTTTTCTTTTAAATCCAAGACCATTTCGACATATTCTTCACCTTCCAGGCCTTGTGTCATGATAATGCCACGGCATTCTGACTGATCAAGTATAAAGTGTAGGTCGTCACCCCCTGCTCCCGGGTCAATCGGCACAGTGATCGCTCCAATCTTTGCGAGTGCCAGCATGGATACGATCCACTCGGGAATATTCGGTGCCCAGAGCGCTACTTTGTCCCCTTTCCGGATACCCGCTTTTATGAACCCCTTGGCCATATGAACAATTTCCGCCAGCAAAAGACCATAGTCGTACCGGGCACCCATTTCCGTGTGTATAACAGCATCCTTATGCGTGTGTTCATGGGCGATCCTGTTTAGCGCTTGCCCTATTGTGTTTTGGGTAAAGTCCATATGGGTATTCTCCCTAAAAAAAGCGGTTTTGATGCAGGTAACGCTGCGCTTTCGTCAATGTCATTAACTCACTAAGCAGAAGACAAAATTGTTTGGACATTTAATTGTTACTTGTTCCAGTGCATGTCATGGCATCTATTTAATAATTTCTTTAGTAAGACCAACGTTTAAGATAGGGTGAAGGATTTGGGGGTTCTTGAAGGGACTCTGTCAATGAGGGCCATTAACAAAATCTGGCAGTGACCCAATATTTGGGGTTTGTTGCAACCAAACGACTGGTATTCGGCTCTGCTATTTCCTAAACTCCCAAATATTGGGTCACATTCCCCATCAGGTTTACAGAGTGCTTTCAAGAACTCCCAAATTCGAAACCCGTTTTTTTATATGAAGTTTCTTAAGTTAATGACATTGACATCTAAGCAGTGTCCGTCCAGAAATGAGATAGTTTTCGCAAGGTCAAGGAAGATGAGGATTATAACCACAGGAATACATTGTAGTATTTCGAGGATTATGATCCGAATCTGACGCAGAGATTGCGGAAAATAGCCATTTATGGACGGGCACTAACTGAGTACCACCAAAGCATCCACAGCCACTGGCCTACTCCCGGAGATAATCACAGGGTTAATATCAATCTCTTTAACTTTCTCATTTTCTAAACCGATTCGGCCCACAGTGATGAGAATCTCGGCAAGTCCATCCAGATCCGCCGCCTCCATACCACGGACAGCCTCCAGGATCTTGTGGCCTTTGATCTCCTGCATCATGTCTAAGGCATCTCTTTTTTCAAGAGGCGCTATCCGAAAAGAGATATCCTTCAGTATTTCGGTAAAAATTCCGCCGAGACCAAACATAACACACGGCCCAAACTGCGCATCCCGGGTTAAACCGATAACCAATTCCCGTTTTCCGTCCACCATCTCCTGGACCAAAACTGCCTTCTGACTCCCATCCATGTGGGTCATAATTTCCTCGAAAGCGGCTCTAGCCTCCTTGTCATTTCTTATGTCCACCCGAATCAGGCCCCTTTCCGTCTTATGGGATAGATCAAATGAACACCCTTTCAAGACCAGCGGGTAACCCATTTCACCCGTGGCCTTTGTGAGGTCCTTTACATCATCAACCAATATTTCTCGCGTGACCGGGATTTGGTAAGCGGTCAGGACCTGCTTGGACTCATACTCGGAAAGTGTTTTTCGCCCCTCTTTTAGCGCCTTATCGATTAGTTTCATTCGGTCCTCCATCTTTGTTCATTTTTATGCATTCTGTTCACTTGTCTTTTCAAGACATTTATCCCGCTCTCGCAACAACGAAAGCGACCACGCCGCCTTTTCGATGGTCTGAAACACCGTTACTTTTTCTTCTTTTTCAAATCTTTCACGGATTTCCCTGGCGTTGGGACCGTAAAGCCATCCCACCACCGGCTTTTGTCTTTCTTTCGGGACCACTTTGTTCACATCTTCGGAAGCATCAAGAAAAGCAAAATCTGGAAGCTCAGGGGCAATCCCCAGACAAAGGATTCCGTCAACATTGGGATCATCTAAAACCGCATCAACTGCCTCTGCATAGACATCTTTGAGCCCGTATCTCATGACAGCAGGCCAGATATCCAACGGGTTTCCAAGGGGCATCCATTCCGGAGAAAGGTTCGCAATCCTACGAATCGTCTTTTCGGAGAAGGGCGCCAATTCAAGACCCTGTTTTTCAAGGGTATCACTTGCCATGATCCCGCCCGCTCCGGTCGGCGTGATAACGGCTATCCTCCCCCCCTTCATGGGGGGCTGATTCAGTAGGGCTTTGACCGCGTCTCTCATCTGCCCATCCGCATCCAGAAAAAGGACCCCCGCCTGTTTAAGGGCAGACTTATGTATCTGGTAATGACCTGCCATAGCACCGCTGTGCGAGGCCGCCGCCTTTGCCCCAGCTTCGCTCTGCCCTGTCTTAAATACAACAATGGGTTTTTGTTTTGCAATGCGGCCAGCCAAAGTCAGAAACCGTCTTGTCTGTTCCAGCCCCTCCATGTGTATGGCAACAATTTTAATTTCAGGGTCATCACCCATGTATTCAAGGGCTTCGCAAAACCCTATATCACAGGCATTGCCAATATCAATGCCCTTACCTATTTGACCCGTAAAAACCGAGGCCCCTACGAAAAAGATACCGGACTGACAGATCAGGCCCACCGGGGCCTTTTCACGGGTGAGAGGCATAAAAGAGGTGGTAAACCTGTTAAAGTTGTTTACGATGCCAAGTGTGTTGGGGCCCAATATCCGAACCCCGTTATTCCTCGCGGCATTTACCATCTCTTGCTGAAGCGCCTTCCCTCTTGCATCGGCATCTGCAAATCCCTGGGTAACAACAATAATGGCCTTGACCCCCGCGTCAATCGATTCCTTTACACTATCGAGTACCAAATCCCGGGGCAGACTGACAATGGCCAAGTCTATTGCCCGACCCACATCCTTGACACTAGGGTATGCCTTCACCCCTAAAATGTCCTTCGCCTTTGGATTGATGGGAAAAATTTCACACGTATACCCGTAGTTCATCATGTTTTCCATCAGATTATACGAGCCCGGCCCGCTCTTACGACTGATCCCAATAATGGCGACGCTTTTGGGTTCCATAAAGTACTTCATCAGTGATCCTTTCAACGGATTTGAGTTTTTCTATATCTCCACAGGTTAGCCATGACCCTTGTTGCCCTTTCAGGTGTGGGGTAATTGATTAGAGAACCGGATTCTTCAAGGGCCCTTATCTGTTTATCCCAGATTCCAGGAGGGGACAAAATACAACTGATAACCGGCTTTTGCTGTCCCCACTTTTCCAATAGACCGCTGATGCCTTTTAATGCATCCACATTGGCTGAAGCAAACATCATGAGAAATAGAATACCACCGACATTGTCGTCATCCATGACCGCCCGTACGATCCCTTCAATGGCCTCTGAATCATACCAGGCCGGGCCCATGTCCACCGGGTTTGTTCTAAGCGCCAGCGGGGGGAGGCGTTCGTTTATCGTTTGCTGTGTCTTTTGGGTGAATTGGACAATCTTTAATCCTTGATCGACACAAAGATCACAGGCCGCCATGCCAGGTCCTGCCTGGCCGGATAAGACGGCCATCCCTGGAAAATCAGGAATCGGGCAAGACGCCATGGCCTTGGCCGTGTCTAAGAGGGTCTCCGTATTATCAACCGTCAGTATTCCAGCTTGGGTTAAGGCCCCTGCATAGATTTCATGCCTCCCGGCCATGGATCCGGTGTGGGATAAAGACGCCTGATCCCCCACCCTTCCTTTACCGGTCTTGTAGGCAATGATTGGTTTTTTACTGTTATATTTTTTAGCCTGTTCAATCAACTCCCGAGGCTGGTCAACACCCTCGATATAAAGGACAATAACCTTTGAATCGGTGTCACCCATCAAATATTCTAACATTTGGGCGAAGTCAACATTCAACCGGTTGCCCAATCCAACGATCTTGCTGAAACCCACATCTGCCCTCATGGCCATAAACCCCAGCAGGTGGGATATACCGCCGCTCTGGCTGACAATACAGATGCTGCCCTTTTTGAGACGCGAGAACTCCGGTGTAAATGAGGCGTTGAGATTGGAATGGAAATTGATCATACCAAAGGTATTGGGCCCGATGACCGGTATCCGGGACGCATTGGCAATGCCGGCTATTTCTTCATGAAGATCCCCGCCTGCCGGATCATCAATTTCCTTGAAGCCTGCCGTAATCAGTACGATTCCTTTGATTCCCTTGTTCACACATTCCACAAAAACGGCGGGGACCCGTTGGGCGGGCACAACCACAATGGCTAAATCAATTTGCTGGTCATATTCGTTAACCCCCGGATATGCCATAAACCCCATAATCTCGCGAGATCCAGGATTTACGGGAATGATTTTACCAGTGTAGCCCCCTCTGGTCAGGCTCTTCATCACATGAAAGCCAAGTTTGGCCTCTTTATCTGAGGCCCCTATCACGGCAACGGATCGCGGATTGAACAAGAGATCCATGTTGGCATAAAATTTATCCATTAGCCCTCCATCCAGAGCAAGTAAGTTCGTTTCTGCTCATGACAACAGAAACTGGGGTGAGGAATGTCTGTTTATCGACAATGATCGACCTCGCCGCAGAGCAGCGGGTTATCTCTAAAGGCAATGACACGCCATCACCGGCGGGGAATTAACCCTCGTCCGCCTCTGGCGGATTAAGGCGTAAGGCATAAGGTTCAAGGTAATAGAGAAAATAATGATTCGACCTTGCGTCCTGAGCCTTGCGCCTTAAACCTTAATTTACCATTCACGAGGCAAAAGCTCAGATCCTGCAAAAATTCGAGACGTTTAATTAGTCACCTTCAGTTGAGTAATAGACATCTCTCATTCGCCAGTGGTCCCTCAGCATACGCAATGCTCGAACACTCTCAACAGGATCATTAAAGACTGGAAATGAATTGATCTCTTTAAACATTTCAACATGGATTTTCTCAGTGATAAAACTGAGCGATATGGGTTTTTTAAACGTATTACACAATTTTTTGATGAAAGTCAGCATCTGTTCGGGGCGACCCACTTCACCCCCAAATAATCGTGCTATCTCCGGATCATATAAAAAGGACAGGGCCAGTCCATCAATATATGCCAGGGCCAAACACCGCTCAAGGGTGAGCACCAGGGCCTTTATATCGTGAACATCTCCAAAATCCATGGGATTTGACATACGGATAACCCCACCCCTGCGGAACCCTTCGATCTCCCTGATGAGTTTTCGGGGGAGTTTTGGGCACTCAAATCCGTATTTTTCACACGCATCTCCAAGGATCACAGAAAATCCCCCTGATAAGGATATAGCAACCAATCGATTCCCCTTCAGAGGGGGAAGCCGAAGCGCCTTGGCGCAGACTGTCATGTCATGGATATCCTTTACCCGGACGATTCCTGCCTGTCTCAGGGCACCGTCCACAATAAAGTCATCATTTGAAAGGGCTGCCGTATGCGACATGGCAACTGCCGCGGCTGTTCGGGTTACGTTGGACTTAAAAATAACAATGGGTTTTTTTGATTGCCTGGCCAGCCTTATTAAATCCCCGCCCCGGTCAATACTTTCAAGATATAAATGAATCTGTTCAGTATTCTCATCTTCCATGAGATATTCCAGAAGTTCTATCTCACCCATATCCAGCTTGTTTCCAGCACTGATGATTTTTGAAAACCCCATGTATTCTTCTGAAAAGTGGTATGCAGATTGTGTGGTGACCCCACCGCTCTGAGCAATCACACTGACAGACCCATTCTTAAACCGCTTTGGCCGGAGGGGATTAAAGGGCGTACAAAGCCCCGAATCTGGACAGATGACACCGATGCAGTTGGGCCCAATAAAACGAATGCCATATCGCTTCGCTGTACGAAGGACATCTCTTTCCGCCTGATTGTCTTCTTCACTAAATTCCCTGAACCCACCCGTTGAGATAATGACGTGGTGAATCCCCTTTTGACCACATATATCAAGGGCCTCCGCCACAAACCTCGCAGGGACAAGGATGACCGCAAGCTCGATACCCTCTGGCAACGATCCGGGTTTAGTTTGTATTTTCTTTCCATAAACCTCTCCCGCCCTTATCCCTACCGGGTAGATGTCTCCTTCAAACCCCATCTCCTGGCAATTCAAAACAATATTCTTAGCCAGATTCCTTGGATTATCGGCTACACCAAAAACAGCAATGCTTGAAGGATAAAAGAATTCTCTCATTTTAAGACCGTTTCCTCAAACCTAATATTTTTTCCAAAAAATATTTCGGAATTGTAACCGTTTTGTTTTTCTCATAATCGAAAAACACCTGCACTGATCGGCCCTTAGCGTAAACAATAGATTCATCCCCTTTATCAATTAAACTGTATTCCAGATCAAAACTCTTTTGCCCGATATCGCCAACCCATAATTGCAGGGTAATTGAATTTCCTAATTTTACCGGTCTTAAAAAATCACAACTGATGCTCGCAAGGATAAAACTATAATCTCCTGGCTCTACAATGTTAAATAGGCTCCCTACAAATTCCTTTCTACCTTCCTCAAAATAGGTAAAGAAGACAGCATTATTCACGTGTCCCATCGAGTCAATGTCTCTAAATCTAACAGTTATATCTTTGTTAATCATTTTATACCTACCTATCAGTTATTCCCCACCACTCAATGGCTTTGTATGAACTTATACCTCTTCCCTTTTACCCATTCCGTAAGAAATTCGGTTGGCCGTTTCTTTTACCATTCGGCCTAAATCGTCTCTATGGTCCAATTCAAAACTAAAGATGGTGGCTGCAATGCCGATACACCCGGCCAAATGATTATGAAAGCCATAAATGGGTGCCGCTACCCTGCGCACCCCCTTTCTCAACTCCTGATCCTCAAAGGCATATCCATTTTCCTGCACTTTCAATAACTCCGCTTCTAATGCGCCTCTACCTGTAATGGTGTGCTTTGTGACAGCAGGAAGACCGATCTTATGAAGCACTTTCTTTCTTTTTTCAGGATCCATATGGGCCAGATAGATCTTTCCAACACCCACCGCATGAAAATAGGGATAACCGCTTCCGACCCTTGAATAGAGCCGAACCCCCTCTGTTCCCTCGATCTGCTCAATCAGAATGATTTGATCTCTGTCCCGAGTGGACAGCTCGATTGTCTTGCCTGTTTTTTCGGCTAACTCCTGCATGAACGACCAGGCCAGGGACCTGAGTCTTATCTTTTCCTTGAGCCTGTCTCCCAGATACAGCAGCTTCATTCCGGGGCGGTAAAAGCCTCTTTGATCGGCCCTGTTGACGATGCCCCTGTCACATAACGTATTCAATATTCTGATCAGGGACTGTCTCGGAATATGAACCCTTTTCAAAATCTCCGAAAGGGCCAAATCCCGATCACTTGCCGCCAAAAGCTCAATCACATCAAGCGCGCGATCCACTGCAGGGGCACTGGCTGATTTTTTCCTCACCATTAATTAGTACCATATATGGTATTCAAAATATCTTATATGGTATTTTTTTAATTTTACGCCCAAATGTCAAGGAAAGATTTGTATTTCTCAATCGGTAGAGATATAAAACCACAAAATATATTACAATCAAAACCGGCACCAAATGCACCTTTATTGAACCTGATCTACAATTGAGGGGAATCGTCGAAAAAATTTTCATAAAGAGAGTTTTAAGCAAACACGAACTTGAGAGGTCATTTTGGATTTTATTTTATGTAAAAAAATCATAGAAAACATATCTCGCGTATTTGTGGGAAAATCCCGCCCCATTGAACTGCTGTTAGTGGGTCTTCTGGGGGAAGGACACGTTCTTTTAGAAGACGTCCCGGGGGTGGGGAAGACGCTTTTAGCTAAATCACTTGCCAGGAGCATCAGCGGGTCATTTACGAGGGTCCAGTTTACGCCGGATCTATTGCCTGCAGATATTACTGGTTTTAATGTCTATGATCAGAAAACCGGTCAATTCAAATTTCAGGCCGGGCCGGTGATAACGAATATCCTCCTCGCCGATGAGATCAACCGCACGGTTCCCCGGACCCAGGCAAGCCTTCTGGAAAGTATGGAGGAGCGTCAGGTGACTGTTGATGGTGAGACCCTGTCCCTCCCCGAGCCTTTTTTTGTTATGGCGACCCAGAACCCGATTGAACTTGAGGGAACGTTCCCCCTGCCCGAAGCCCAGTTGGACAGGTTTCTTTTAAAAATACATTTAGGGTATCCCGACAAAGTCGAAGAAGTTTCCATCCTGGAACGTTTTCAAGAGGAAGACCCGTTGGCGGAACTGACGGCTGTGGCAACTCCCGGGCAGATTACTGATTTACAGCATGCCCGAAAAAGAATTCGCATTTCTCCCGAAGTTCGGCAATATATCGCGGATGTTGTAAGGGCCACTCGAAACCACGAAGCCCTGCGTTTCGGGGCCAGCCCCAGGGGCTCTATGGGTTTAATGCGCACCGGCCAGGCGCTGGCTGCACTGCGGGGACGCGAGTACGTGCTGCCAGACGATATTAAGTACCTGGCCCCCCATGTTCTTGCGCACCGATTGATTTTAAAAACCGAGGAGCGCTTGCGCAGCCAAAAACCAGAACATTTTATTCAAGAAATAATTGCTCAGGTGCCAGTGCCAACCCCCACCGCATGAGGCGATATTCATGCAGGAACATTTAGAAAGACTGCCGACTATTTTTGTTATCCCGCTGATGCAGCTGTTTGTGGGCTTATTTCTATTTATCGCTCTGTTAAACCGGCAATGGGGTCTGACCGTATTGACCCTCCTTGTTCTAATCACGGTTAAAGGAGCAAAAATATGGAGCAAATCCAGTCTATCGGGGATAAAATGCTATACAGTCGCTGATCGAATGAGAACCTTTCCCGGGGAAACAATCACTTTAAATGTAAGGGTAGAAAACTCAAAGTTCCTGCCAATCTGGGTCAGGATGATGGTACCTGTCCATGGTGCACTCCACCCCTCCGGAAAGGATGCATCCCTGACAAAAGAAAGCGGGCTATTATGGTACCAGAGCGTCAGCTTAATGTGGGAATTGACGGCTCAGCGGCGAGGTTGGTTTAGAGTCGGGCCTCCCAATCTTACGGCAGGGGATCTTTTAGGGCTATACACTAAGAAAAGAAAGACCGACGACACCATACATGTGATTGTCTATCCCCGGCTTGTCCCGCTTAGGGACTTCCCCATACACAGGCGTGAGCTCTTTGGTTCCCCTGGAGCAAAGAGTCCGGTGCATGACCCCATTTATCTTATCGGCACCCGGGAATATCAACCCTGGCAACCGGCCAGATATATCCACTGGAAAGCCAGCGCACGTCATAACCGGCTTGAGCAAAAGGTCTGTGAGCCTACAACACAAGTCAAGGTATTGATCATCGTGGAAGTGGATCAATTCGCCAGCCATAATATGGAAGAGGATTTTGAACGGACCCTTGAAGCAGCGGCATCCCTTGCGGTGCGATTGGACAATCAGGGCATCGCCCTGGGATTGGTGACCAATGGCCTCATATCCGGTGGCAATCTATCCGTTCTGCCCGTGTCCAGAACGCCTCAGCAGTTGTCCAACATGCTTGAGATTTTGGCCAGATTACAGATGAAATCAAAGGACGACCTTCTGAATCTTTTAAAACACGGGTTAGAACTGCCCAGGGATCTCAGTTGTGTTTACTTTTCATATGAAAAAGATGACACAACCGTTGCCATGACTCAATTTTTTGACCGATTCAAGATACCTGTTGTTTCTATTGTTTGCCAGCCCTCGTCCGACCCCCGGGGAAATGACAGTGAGATTGGGGGAAAGACCTATAGCCTTGATGAGATCTATGGCGAATAGGCTGCCTGGTTGACGAGTTTACCCGTTAGACCGTAACATCTTTTTAAATCCGGGCATACCGACGACTACCCCCTGAGGGGAATTTTAAGTGGGTTTTTAGACAGTGAATAACCGCAACAAATATCTTTTAATTTTGGCGTGCTGTGGCATGGAACTGACCTGGCTCTATGCATGGGCCACCTTTCTCATGAGGTGTTCCGTTCACAGACCTTTCCCTTTACCCGAGGCCATGGGGACGTTTGCCCTGGCCGCTGTTTTTACTGGCGCTTCTCGGGGAAGGGGGTGGCGGGTCATCCAGATCATAGGGCTCCAGATGTTGGGATTTGGTCTCGCTTCCTTAAGAATTATTTATGTCTTTAACTACCCCTCAGAACCCTTTTTCAATAGTGGATGGGTCAATGATTTATTCAATCGACCACGGGACCCCCTGGAATGGCTTATCCTCTTTCTGATTCTATTTTGGGTGCTCGTCTTCTGGATGGGAGGCGTGACACTGGCGCGGCGATCAACATCTCACCTCACCCTTTGCTCCCGGTTTGACCTGGGGGTTGCGGCCTTCTTTTTACTTTTACTAATAGAATTGCTGATACGGGTAAAGGGGGGGGTAGAGATACAGGATCCCACCACTCAATTTCTGCTCTTTCCTTTTTTTATTTTTGGTCTAACGGCTATTGGATTTGCCCGGAATCAAGGCAGCGGCCGGAGGGATTATCTTTCAGGCTACCGGCAGATGGGGGTCATATTGAGTTTCACTTTTGTTGTTCTTTTATTTGGAACAGGCCTGGTGTTATTTTTTCTGCCTTACCTAACTCTGGCAGCCGAGATGGGGTATGACGCGCTAAAAACCGTAACAGAACCACTGGGCCCTGTTCTGGTAAGTATTGTGCGGTTTATATTTGGGAACTGGCGGAACCGGCCAATCAATGTGGAGGGTCGGCCCGGCGAGAGTCAAGGGGATGCATTGCCACCTGCTGAGAGTAGCTCATGGACAGATTTCTTTGGCTATGTTCTTCTTGGCCTAATGGGTCTTGTTTTTCTGGCCATTGTCTGTTTTTCCTTGTGGCATTTAATCCGATGGCTCTTATCAAGAACGTCGAGCAGCAACGACCCGCGGATAAAAATGAATTTATTCTCATTATGGATTGCCAGGATCCGCTTACTTTTTTCTTTTCTCTGGTCCAGGGTTTTATTGAGAATTCAAGGCAGAAAAGGGACCATTCAGCTATACGCTTCTCTTTTGAGTTGGGGACATCACAGCGGTCTTCCGCACCTTATAAGCGAGACACCCAATGAATATGGATTCCGTCTTGCGCGCAGATTCCCTGCTTTAAAAAAAGAGATAGGTGTGATAACCAAGGCATTTAATCAAGAGATCTACGGGGAAATGGTTCCTGAAGAACAACAATTAAAAATTGCCCAATTAGCCTGGCGAAAATTGTGCAGTCCGTGGCATTGGCCCACCCGGCTCAGGTCATTGGTTTTTCAGGCCAATCAGAACTAGATTTATAGTGTTTTGGATTTCTTAATTACATATTTACGGGGGCACAAAAAAAGACTGGCCGGAAATGTTAAAATTATTTTGGAGTTTACCCCATGAAAGCATATGAAAAACTTGGCGCCTTTTATTTAGGCAAATTATACGATATGTCCTCACAGCAGCTTCGAGACGATATCGTGCTGTATGATTCCAAAGATTTGAATACCCACGCGGTTATCATCGGCATGACGGGAAGCGGCAAGACCGGTCTTGGCATCGCGCTGCTGGAAGAGGCCCTGATTGATAACATTCCCGTGATCGCCATCGATCCCAAAGGGGATTTGCCAAATTTGCTGTTGAATTTTCCGCAATTGAAACCCGACGATTTTCGCCCCTGGATCAACGAGCAGGATGCCCTGAACGCAGGCCTGAGCCCGGACCAATTCGCCGCCAAACAGGCCAAGTTGTGGCGTAACGGTTTGGCCCAATGGGACCAGGACCCGGAACGCATCGCCCGCTTGAAAGGAGCGGCCGATGCAACAGTTTATACGCCGGGCAGCAGTGCCGGTCTGCCGGTAAGCGTTTTGCGAAATTTTGCGCCTCCGTCAGAGAATATTATGGAAGAAACGGACCTACTGCGCGAACGCATTCAAAGTACGGTGACAGCACTTTTGGCATTGCTGGGGATTGAGGCAGACCCTATAACCAGCAGAGAGCATATCCTTTTATCGAATATCATCGAAGCAACCTGGGCAACCGGTACCGGACTTGACCTGGCAGCAATGATCCGCGCCATCCAGTCACCCCCTTTCGAGCGCATCGGCATTATGGATCTGGAGTCTTTCTATCCGCCCAAGGATCGTTTTCAACTGGCCATGCGGCTCAACAACCTGCTGGCGGCACCAGGCTTTGAAGCCTGGCTGGAAGGTGAACCCATCAATATCAACCGTATGCTTTACACCGAAACAGGCAAGCCTCGGGCGTCGATTTTTTCAATCAGTCACCTGTCGGATTCCGAACGAATGTTTTTTGTATCAGTGCTGTTGAACGAGATTCTGGCATGGATGCGGAGTCAGCCCGGAACCACCAGCCTACGGGCCATTTTGTACATGGACGAGATTTTTGGTTACTTCCCGCCGGTTAAAAACCCGCCTTCCAAAGCACCGCTTCTCACATTGCTCAAACAGGCCCGCGCCTTCGGGCTTGGCGTTGTTCTATCTACTCAAAACCCGGTAGATCTGGATTACAAGGGGTTATCCAATACAGGAACCTGGTTTATTGGACGTCTGCAAACCGATCGCGACAAACAACGCGTAATGGAAGGACTGGAAGGCGCTGCCGTTGGAACTGAATTTGACAGGACCGAGATGGAAGAAACCCTCGCCGGTCTTGGGAAACGGGTGTTTTTACTTAATAACGTCCATGAAACCGCCCCGGTTACGTTTCAAACCCGTTGGGCAATGTCCTATCTGCGGGGACCTCTCACCCGTGAGCATATTAGAACCCTGATGACCGAACGCAAAGGCCAGGTGCCCGCCCCCGAAGCGGCCCCGATGAGGCCTGCGGTTCAAACGGCGTCAACAGTAAATAAACCGCCGGTGATGCCGCCGGGAATCGATGCCTATTACCTTCCGGCATCCGGGGCCGGCCAGGGACTGGAATACTTTCCGGCACTGGCCGGCTGGGTCGACGTCCACTATTCCAGCACCACATACAAAGTGTCAGCAACTGATAAACTGGCACTTGCGGTTACACTGGAGGAAGGACCGGTTGTCCTGGATTGGGATATGGCCGAAGAACTCTCCCTGGATCCTGCTGATTTGGAAACCGAACCCTTAACCGGACCGCGTTTTGCCGATCTGCCGGCAGTCGCCAAAAACACCAAAAAGTATACAAAATGGAACAAGGATTTCCTGCGCTGGATACGTCAGAATCAGCCGATTCGCATCTACCGGTCCAAACGCTTTAAATTGTCGAGCAATCCCAAAGAGACGAAAGGTGAGTTTTTGGCCCGCCTGTCCCAGGCCGCTCGTGAAAAGCGAGATTTTGAAGTGGAAAAACTGCGTCGCAAATACAGCTCCAAATTTAACACCCTCAACAATCGCCTGATGCGGGCCGAGCAGGCCGTGATGCGTGAAAAGGAGCAGTCACAATCCAGTAAAATTCAAACGGCGATTTCATTTGGGACCGCGATTCTCGGAGCATTTTTGGGGCGCAAAGCCGTCAGCGTCGGCTCAGCCGGGCGATTAGGGACCGCCATGCGCTCCGCCAGCCGGATTCGCAAAGAATCTATGGATGTCCGCCGAGCCCAGGAGACATTAGAGACGACAAAATTAGAGCTCGAAGAACTCGACCAGCGGTTGGAGGCGGATATTGAACGCATCGAAGCCGCTTTTGATCCGGACAGCGAATCCCTCCAGGAAATTCTCATTAAACCGAAAAGCAGAGACATGACGTTGGAGTTCTTCGGACTGGTTTGGATGCCCTATCGCCGGGATGCCCGCAGCCAGCTGGCACCTGACTGGCAGTGAAAACGGTCTCATCCGATCCCAACCCCCATGAAGAAAGGACCGGCCATGGCTACAATGAGCCAGAAAGATCGATTTTTAAGAACCCTCCAGGGGGATGGGGCAGACCGGTTTCCCTTTTTTGATCTTGAACCTGCCGAGGACACCCTAGAGCGTTGGTGCCATGAGGGTCTCCCCCCGGGGAAATCTTTTACTGATTATTTCGCTTTGGAGACCCACCATTCAACGGGGCTCATGCTCCGCAGTTATCCCTTTTTTCAAAAGGCGTCTGACCTGCTTCATGACCCATCTTCATTTGCCCGTCACTACGATCCTGACCATCCGTCCCGTTATGCGAAGGATTTTGTTGAACGCTGTAAGCGCCTCCAGCATAAAGGCCGAGTCATCTATGTGGATGCGTCAGGAGGCGGTCTCCTGCAGATGCTGGGGGTGGGTGATTGGGAATCAATGGTTTTCGCCTTCTTTGCGCTTCTCGAAAAACCTCGCATGGTAGAAGAACTGGTCAATAGAACCACGGATTTTTACTGCGATTGCCTGGAGCGGGTACTTTCAAAGGTGTCGGTTGACTACGCCTCCTTTTATGAACCCATCGCATCCAATACAGGACCTGTCATCTCCCCTGCCATGTTTAAACGTTTCGCAATACCGGGTTATAAGAAGGTCATAAGTCTGTTGGATAAGTTCAATGTGCCTCTCCGGATCCTGTGTACCACCGGAGGGGACCTGTCCTCGCTTTTGCCTTCTCTGATCGAGATTGGCATAAACGGCCTCTGGATAAGCAACATTCGAAGCACGGGCATGGAATATGCGGCGCTGCGTCGTACTTTTGGATCGGATATTGCCCTGATTGGCGGTATCGACTCGGTTTCATTGAGTGTGGATGAGACAGCTGTACGACGGGTTATAGAAAAGACCGTGCCGCCTTTACTCGAAAGCGGCCACTATCTTCCCTGCCTGGATGATAGACCCCGGAGCAATATTCCCTTCGCCCATTACAGTTTGTACCGACAGGTTCTTAGTGAAATCGCTCAGAAGGGATAAAAGAGCTGCTGCAACGTTCATAATTATTCTTGTCTCCAATCAATAATCTGCATCCGATAGTCAGTTGCCAGTTTCGAGTGTCGAGAATCAAGTATCATTTCAATCCTGCCTTGCGCAGGGCATCAATGTATCGTTTTTTACAGCCTGATTTTTTGTTGGATCTGTCCTTGCGAGTCGATCCGCAGAAAACTTGGGGTTGATCTTCACTATTTCTTTGGCCTGGGCACGGGCCTCATCCATTTGCCCTGCCAGACTGTAAATGCTGCAAAGTATCACACGGGAAAGAACATTTCTGGGATTCTGTTGCACTGCTTTCTCACCCCATTTCATCTAAGAGCCAATCAGCTATAGACAAAAGTCTCTGAATATCTATGTATTGTGGTTTTAGTTATTCCGTGATATTAGAGAATATCGACATAATGTTTACACACTTTCATATTCTTGACACCCCACCCCATGGGACCTGCGAAATAGACGCGATTTCTTTTGTACGTGCTGTGAATGACAACAGTTAAAGATCTTAAATATTTAATAATATCAATTAGTTAAACTGGTTTCTGCCAAACCCCAGATAACGCATGATAACCCAAGTATAAGGTGTGGAGCTGAGCCTTTTGGGGACGATTCTGAGACAAATTAACTCCTATCAGAAAAGAATTTTATTAAAAAAAGTAAAAACGGAGGATGACATGAAGAAAATTAACCGAATTGTACTTGGGCTGGTTCTTTTGGCGGCAACAGTGTCAGGCTGTGCCATAGGGAGTGGAAAAACAGAAGTTGTCAAGCCAACTCTTGGCCAAGAACTTATGGAATTAAAAAATGCCAGAGAAAGTGGTGCTATTTCAGAGAAGGAATACGAAGAGCTTAAGGAGAAATTGAAGAAATCATACAATTAAAAGATGTGAAATTTTTAACCGAAACATAGCTATCTCTTTTGTCTATAAATATAAACATGAGTTCATTTACTCTTTCCATATCATCCGAAAGGCTTTTTCGCCTGACCGGCAGAGCCTATTAGTTTCGCACCAGCATAGCTGGTGGCTTAATGAGATGAATGAACCAATCCAAAAGTCTAACATTCTGGGGTAAATATTATGAAGATCACAATAGTGGGTGCCGGTGGCATCGGGAGATTTTTTGGAGGAATGCTTGGCCGAGGTGGCCATGAGGTTATTTTTCTTGAAAAAGACCCTCAAATAGTGAGCGTCCTTAATGAAAAGGGGGTACAGTTCATAAAAATCGGTGATAAAGGTAGCGACTTGTATCTTACGGCCGAGGTCCGGGCAACGACAGACCCTGGCGCTTTAGAGACCTGCGATCTGATTATCCTTGCGGTCAAGGGATATACCACGGCCTCAGCTACAAAAAACATAGCGCACTTGATCACTGACCATTCTCCCATTCTGACTGTTCAAACGGGCATAGGGAATATAGAGACCATGAGCAAGATAACCAATCGGAGTAATATTTTAGGGGGCGTGACATATCATGGGGCTACATCCCTTCATGGCTCGAAGGTTCGGCATGCCGGCAGTGGGGAAACGATAATCGGAGAGCTTAATGGAGACAAAACCAAGCGAGTAGAGCATCTGACCGAAGCATTTAATAGTTCCGGAATTCAAACCAGACTGTCTGAAACTGTCGAAGGTGATGTCTGGGCAAAAGCGTTGATTTATTCGGCCATCAATCCGCTCACTGCAATCCTCAGACTTAAGAACGGTCAATTGATTGAAAAAATGGAATCGATAGCAGTGGCCAAACGCCTAATAGACGAAGGGAAATTGGTTGCCCGAGATCTTGCAGTGCAATTGCCCCAACTAGACCTTTACGATAGGTTGCTTGAGGTATGCAGTCGGACAGCGGAAAATCTCTCACCCATGTTACAGGATATTTTAAATAGCAGACCGACGGAGATAGATGCACTCAACGGCGCCATCTATTCGATGGGAAAACTTAAGGGAGTTTCAGCGCCTGCGCATCAAACCATGACAGAGCTAATCCGTCTCCTCGAGAAATGGGGCAGTGGGCGAGATTTCGGCAGTTGATGGCCGGGTGGAAAGGGGACAACTTTCTATTCTTCTCAGACCACAATAGTTCATTGATAAGGCTTAAAGGAACATACTTTTCACCTACCTTGATATTCTCATCTCCGAAAATTTTTTGTTGATTTAAAATAATGAATTTTCTCATCCCGTGTGTTGCGTTATCCTGTCCCTACGCTCTCCCGACTTGAATGGAACTGCTTTTTGTGGTATTATTACATATTGCGTCGCTGGTTAGGTCTGTTTTCTCACTTGAATGTCTTCTATTACCCAACCAACGGGGTTTTTCAACTTATATAATCAATTTTAGTATCAAGAACGGTTTTAGAACCCTGAATTTCCAATTCTTTAAATAATCCGGAACCCTTTGAATACTTGTATGCCCCTTTTTAATTTTGATTGAGGGCATCCTAATTTTCAAAGGATTTCGGTTTTTTTCGTTTTTTGAGATTCATTCGGCTTTTGAACTATCGCTGATGTCCGGTACGCCAATTCGTGTGGAGACCCTTTTTGGATAAGCTTAAGCCTATGTCTAAACTTATTTGCAGGAGGATATGATGCAACACAAAAGACTTTCCTGGTTCGTGATCGCATTCGCAGTCTTTTTCACCCTCGTTTTTGCTTTCAAGTTAGCCCCAGCGGCCGAATTCACAGCTGATATCGTCATCACCGGGACCGGTGACAATTACACCTTTAAACTTCATGTCCGCGACAACATGACCCGTCTGCAGAAGGTTAAAGGCCCTATGAACG
>Ga0272443_10003483_pt1 | contig 18502 bp, 18 predicted proteins | sample SSMAcet12_FD_193581 | JGI IMG/M metagenome (GOLD analysis project Ga0272443, IMG submission 193581) | Marine sediment archaeal communities from Little Sippewissett salt marsh, Falmouth, MA, United States - SSM-Acet-12 | ecosystem: Environmental > Aquatic > Marine > Wetlands > Sediment ... | reverse complement strand
ATTTGACGATCTTCTTGCAATCGGTGCGTCAGCTATTCGGGGGAACAGCGATAGCGCGACGACTGGCCTTGATTCCGGTGCTCTTGCAACGGCGCTGGGAAGCCTTTTTGCCGGGAACGAAGGTAAACCTGATTTCAGCGGGCTTTTGAACAAAATGAAAGAGAGCAACCTTGACGATATTGCTGCATCCTGGCTGGGTAATGGAGAGAACATGGAGATCCCTGCTGAGTTGGTGAACAACATTCTGGGGTCTGACATGGTAGCGAATTTCGCGTCACAGCTTGGCCTTTCAGAAGCAAGCGCAAAGCAGGCGCTTGCGGACGCTCTTCCGAAAATGGTTGACAAGGGAAGTTCAGGAGGCTCTCTACTGCAGAATATTTTCGACAATGCGGGTGGTCTTGACGGGCTGATAGGGATGGCAAGAAAATTTTTCTGACCGACCTGCCGGACTCGATTGTCCAGTCATAAGCTCCCCCCCGGGAGACCAGAGGCCCCGGGGAGCAGAGGGTATCGCAACGACACCATGGATAGAGAAGGGAGCGGTGTTATACCAGCTTCCAGAGTTTGATCTTGCGATCGTCACTGGAGCTGACGATGGTCGTGCCATCGGGAGAAATATCGACAGACTGAACCTCGAGAACATGACCGCGATAGGTATGAATAAGCCGACCGGTCACCACATCCCAGAGAATGACTTTTTCATCGTTTGCCACACTGGCGGCTTTCGTGCCGTCGGGGCTGAAACAGACGCTGCGTGCGCCGTCGTCATGTCCTTCAAGAGTATGTTTGATCTCACCTGACGCTGCATCGAGAATTTTCACTTTTGCATCTCTGCCGCACAACGCGATCAAACTGTCGTCAGGGCTGAAACAGGCGGTATGGGAGAGCGAGTCGCCGGTTGCATAGCTGGCGGTGTTTTTGCCGGTGGCAACATCCCAGATTCTGATGACGGTCTCTTCTCCGCAGCTGACAAGGCGTTTACCGTCGTTGCTCCATGCCACACATTCGATATAGGAAATATGACCGCTGAGGGTTTTGAGTTCCCGGCCGGTTTCGACATCCCAGAGCTTGATAAGGGTATCGCGCGAGCAGCTTGCAAGCGTCTTGCCGTCAGGGCTGAAGGCAACCATTCGGACCGCTGTATCGTGGCCCTTGCAGAGGTGCACACATTTGCCGGAAGCCGGATCCCAGATACGAACCGTACTGTCGGTGCTGCCGCTGGCAACACGATCGCCGTTTGGACTGTAATCGACGCATTCAACCCAGGTGTCGTGACCTGACATGGTGTGCAGCGGTGCACCGGTCGCTACATCCCACAGCATAACTTTTTCATCGAAACTGCCGCTGACAAGCTTTTTTCCATCGGGGCTGAACCTGACGCCAAGCACTCTGTCCTGATGGCCTTCGAGGGTCCTGATGAGATTCTCATCCTCGCGGACCTGCGGGCGTTTTAACTCTACTTCCTTTTTGCCGAACAATTTTGATAAAAAACCCATGACGCTGTTTCGATTTTATTGATGGATGCCCCCGCACAGAGGACTGATAAACGTGTGATGAAATTGTTTGTAAATTTAAAAAAATATATCTGAAGTCACAGTACACCGGCAGCAAAGGAATTGCTCTCTTCAGGATTGATGGTCTGAAAAATCATATTGGCGCCCCTTCCATCGCGCTCCGCCCCCGAATCTGACGAGGTAAAACGAATTTGCGGCCAGAGCGATGAGCATCAGCTGCGACAAACCGTGCAGCAGTGCACCGCTCAGCGGCTGATGGAATCGTACTGCAATGAAGAGCCGCATGAGCATGGCAAGAGCAATCTGCAGGCAAGGCAGCCAGAAAACGAAGAACGAATAATCCTGCAGAAGCAGTGCCCGAAAGACAAAAATATAGGGTACGATGTAGAATAATGCCGTCATGACAATCAGGCTAAAGAGTCCGATAGTGTTGTATCCAAGCCCTGCAAAGAGGTTTTTGGAAAACCCCTGCCATATCTCCGAAAGAGTCCGATACATTCTGCAACGCACCGTGTCGGTACCATTGTAGACCGCAACGCTGCCTCCGGCTCTCTTCACCGCTTTGCACAACCAGACATCCTCGACAATATTGCGTCTGACTGCGCTGTGGCCGTTGATGAGATCGTACATCTTTCTCTGCATCATGATAAACTGACCGTTGGCGAAGCAGAACGCTTCGGAAGCATGTTCCCGGACCATGCGCAAAGGAAGGTAGCAGAACACGATAACGTACATCACAGGAATAATCAGGCGCTCCCAGAACGACTTCGTCTCCTGATAGGGTGTCAGAGAGAGCATATCGGCCCGGCTCTCGTCCAGAGCCGCAACGGCCCGCCGAACACTGTCGGGAGCATGAACGGTATCAGCATCGGTAAACAGCAGCAGTTCTCCCCTGGCTTCTGCACCGAGCTGCTGACAGGCCCAGGCCTTGCCGTGCCAGCCATCAGGCAGTGTCGTTCCGTCAATCACACGCAATGCGGCCCCTTGAACTGAGCTGGCTATCGACTGCAGCACCTCAGCAGTACGATCGGTAGAGCCGTCATTGAGCACAATGATTTCGAAATTACCGTAATCCTGAATCAGGAGCGACTCGATGCACCGGGCTATGGTGTTGTCTTCATTACGCGCGGGAACGAGCACCGAAACCAGAGGAGATACGCTGGTAGCGCGCGAGGGTAGCTTTTTGAAATCCTTCAGGTTCAGGAGAACAATCACAAAAAAAACCAGAAGGCAGAACAGAATTGAGAGTTGATAGATCATCATCAGCAATACAAAGCCGCTCAGAAGAGCGGCGGTCCGGCAAACGACATTGCACAAAAGGCCAACCGAAATGAAGCGGTTGGCCTTTCTGCGTCATGAAGAGATCAATCGATCAGTTTATTGATATGGTATTCGAAAATACCTTCCGCACCGGCACGCTTCAAGTCGGGAATCACTGAACGGACAGTCTGCTCGTCAACGATAACTTCGAGCGCAACCCACTTGTCGTCGGCGAGGTTCGAAACGGTCGGTGTACGCAGGCCGGGAATGAAGGCCATAATCTTGTCAAGCGCGTCTTTCGGGGCATTCATTTTCAACCCGACTTTTCCCTGTGCATGAATAGCTCCCTGAAGCAGCATCGCCATATTCTCGATTTTTTCCCGTTTCCACGGATCGTTCCAGGAATTGCGGTTGGCGATGAGCTTGGTGTTGGATTCCAGAAGCACCTCGACGATACGAAGTTTATTGGCGCGCAGCGAACTTCCGGTTTCAGTGACCTCTACAATGGCATCGGCAAGTTCGGGCGGCTTGACCTCTGTAGCACCCCAGCTGAACTCGACATGCGCGTTAACGTTATTTTCTGCAAGATACTTTTTGGTGATATTGACCACCTCGGTTGCGATATGCTTACCCTCAAGGTCTTTGACTGTCTGAATCGACGAACTCTCGGGAACAGCCAGAACCCAGCGGACCGGGCGCATAGAGGCTTTGGAATAGACGAGATCAGACACCTCGACCACATCGGCATCGGTCTCGATAATCCAGTCTTTGCCTGTCAATCCTACGTCAAAGGCGCCAAGCTCAACATAATGGGCCATTTCCTGGGCTCGGATAAGGATCGCCTCAAGCTCATCGTCGTCAATAGAGGGAAAATAGGACCGGCTCTTGACAGAAAAATGAAATCCTGCTTTTGCAAACAAATCAAGTGTGGAATCCTGCAAACTTCCTTTGGGTAAACCCAGTTTCAATAGCTGTTTCGATGCACTCATGTTGAGATGTTCTCGTATTTAAATTGAGAGTTCCTGCAGGGAAAAAACCCCATTGTCAAAGATCGCGTAGGGATAGCTTCCGTGTATCCAGGTACCAAGATTGATATAGTGGCTGCGCGCGTTGGCGAGCAGTTTTTTTTTCAGCGCATGGCTGTGACCGCAGACAAAATAATCAAAATCTTTTTGCCTGACCAGCGCATCGGCATATTGCTGCAAAAAATCGGATTCGTATCCATTCTCTCCGGGGTTGCGATCACGACTCATGCGGGAGAATCGACGCATAATGGCTATGGCCAGATCCGGCTGCAGCGACGAAAGCAGCCGCTGATTGAAACGGTTGCGGATCATCGCGACAAAAAGACGGTAGCCGATATCGCTGCGGTCCAGCCCGTCACCATGACCGATTACAAACCTGCGCTCGTCAATGAGCATCTCGTGCATCCCGTAGAGACACCTGACACCATACTCGTCAGTAAAAAAGCGGCCGAGTGTAAAATCGTGGTTCCCTGAAAACCAGTAGAGTCGGACATCATGGCGCGAAAGTTCTTGCAGCAGGCAGAGGAATGAAGAGAAATATCTGGGAATAACATGGCGGAACTCCATCCAGTAATCAAGAATATCACCCACCATATAGAGGGCTGCGCCATCTGAAGCAACCATGGTGAACAGCTTTTCCAGATGCCGGATTTTCTCTTTTTCGGCGCCTTCATCCTGAAGCCCGAGATGAATGTCGCTGATAAAAAAGCTTTTTGACATGGTTGAGCGCAGATCTATGGCTGGTTGCTCACACGAACATCGCCAGAAAGACGACGGCCACGGGTATAAGAATATTATCAACCTCTTTCGGGCTCATGCCTTCAAGGATCGTTGCTACGAGTGCGATGGAAAGAATAACCGGCGGATTGTAGGCCGAGGGAACGATGAGCCAGACAAAAAACAATCCCGCAAGAGCACTTCCGACAAAAAAAGCGAGACTGCCTTCAATGGTTTTCTCACAAAAAACCCGGTATTTCATTTTACCGAGTTTCATGCCGAAAATCGGGGCAAGGCCGTCTCCCCAGCCAAGAACCGCCATAGCCATCACTCCGGCAAACTGTTTGTAGAAAACTGTTCCGCAGATCGTTGCAACAAGAACAAAGTAGAGTGTTCCACGAAGAAGTTCACGCTTATCTCCCGTACGGGTCATGGTTTTGACCGCCTGATCGTCGTCAGCGGCAAAAAAACCCTTCTGCACCAGAAGCAGCGTCCATACAACAAAAACAAGCACATTGAGATACTGCGTCCAGTGCCCGTCCTGAAAAAGCGGCAGAAAAATAATAACCGACCCTGCACAGATATGAACAATCTTTCGACTGATATCCCTCGACAGACCATGGTTCGACACCAGATAATCCATCAATGGAGGAACACTGAACACGTAAACAAATGTCAGAAGCGCAACCAGAAGATTATGCCAGTAGACCGGCAGCTCGAAAAAGGTGTTATTGAGCGCCATAACCGCGTTGGTTAAGAGGTTCATCAGAAAGAAGCACAAAAACTGCCGATCAATAAGCAGGACGTACCTGCAGGATCATTACATATACCTGGCACCGACCATTCCCGCCGCGACAAGAAGATTGATCAGAAAAAGCAGATTATTGGCCACCTGGTAACGAAGAAAGGAATTGTGCTCCTGTACATCGCTCTTGCCGATCGCGTTGCCGAAACCATCATCAACCGCATGCTGCATGAATGAGAGGCCGCCCTTCGGATCGCGATAGAGCATAATCTGAATAGTGATATTTGCCACGAGTGAGACGAGAATAACATACATAAGAATCGTGAAACCCCAGCTAAAGGTCAGCCAGGCAAAAACGGCGAACACCATATCGATGATGGCAAATGCGACAAGAAAGGTATTTTTTGCTCCGATCATGACCGTCAGAGATTTCAAGCCGCTCTCCTCATCGCCTTTGGCAGACTTGAAGTCGTTCATGATAATGAGGGCAATAGCCATAAAGAAGTTCAGCACAGCAAGCCAGACAGCTTCAGGGCGGATATCGCTGAAGAGTGCGTTGGCCGACAGAAAGGTGATCAGACTGTAGGAAAGCCCGACTGCAGGTGCGGAGGTAAGAATATTCTTTTTGAGCTTCAGCGGAGGGGCGGAATAGATATAGGCAACAAAAAGGCCGACAGCAATTGCTGAAGTAATGAATATCCCCCTTGTCCCGCCGACATGAATCCCCAGAACGATACCGATTCCAAGCGCAAGCACAAAAACAACGATACTGTTGATCAGTGCCTCTTTTTCTGAAAGGCGGCCTGAAGGAATAGGACGGGTCGGCTCGTTGACCCTGTCGAGTTCGAGATCGAAATAATCATTGATTGTCTGGCTGAATCCGGTCCCGAGCGGTCCGAACATGAGAAAAAGAGCCAAAAGAAGAAGATAGTCATGAAAGGTTCCCTGCATTGCCCCGGAAGCCATGACGCCGCCGGCAAGGCAGGGAAACACGCTGATCCAGGTTACAGGATCGAGTAATTCGAGATGCGCCCTGAGTTTATCGGTAAATCCAAGTCGGTGAGTTGCCGTCATCATTGCTTATTGATACAGTTCACGCCGGTGAACATGTCATTGTAGGGTTACTTCATAAAAAGTTGAATTTACAAATCCCCTTCAAGATAAAAAAGGTTCATTCTTCAAGTTACACGTGAAGCAGTCAACAATCACCCCTCCCCGGGATCCTGACAGCGCCCGATGAGCGTCGCCTGGGTCGATGATTCGATAACGACACGGACAAGATCCCCCGGCTGATAGTGCTGTCGATCGAAAACGACAACCCTGTTGGTATCGGAACGGCCCATCAGCATATCGGATGAACGACGACTTTCTGATTCCGCAAGAACCTCCTGAACGCTCCCTACATCATTGCGGAAGATCTCCCCTGAAATGCCGCTCTGCAGATCGATAATCTCCTGCAGCCGCCTTTTTTTCTCTTCCAGCGCCACATCGTCTGTAAGATGGCGGGCGGCATACGTTCCGGGACGCACGGAATAATAAAACATATAGGCGTAATCAAAACGAACCTCCTCCATAAGGCTCAGCGTCTGGAGATGATCCTCCTCTGTTTCGCCGCAGAATCCGGCAATAAGGTCGGTGGAGAGCGCAACACCGGGAACGGCACTGCGGATCATGGCAATCTTGTCGAGGTACTCCCGGCGTGTATGGCCGCGATGCATGACCTCAAGCATTCGTGAAGAACCGCTCTGAACCGGTAAATGAATGGCATTGCAGACATTCTCCCGATGAGCGACCACGTTCACCAGATCCTCTGATATATCTTTCGGATGCGATGTAGTGAAGCGGACCCTCATCTCCCCTGCCGCCTTGCTCACCTCATCAAGAAGAAGAGCAAAATCCGCCCCGGCTTCGTCGTCGCGGTAGGAATTGACATTCTGTCCAAGAAGGGTCAGTTCACGATACCCCTGCCCTTCAAGCCGCCGGACCTCATCGAGAACTGACTGCAACGAGCGGCTCCGCTCCCGCCCGCGGGTAAAGGGAACCACACAAAAAGCGCACATGTTGTTGCACCCCCGCATCACAGGAATAAACGCGCTGATCGAACCAGAGCGCATTGGTTCGATATCGCCGTAGGTTTCACTCTGCGTCAAAAAGAGTTCAGCCCCTCTGATCCCCTGAAAAGCGTTACGGATAAGTTCCGGCAGTTTACGGTAGCTGTCAGGCCCGGCAATGAAATCGATCACACCGGACTTCTGAAACATCTCTTCACGATAGTACTGGGGAACGCATCCGATCACGCCCACCACAAGTCCGCGGCGACGACGCCGAAGCCCCTTCAGGCTGTCGAGATGGTGCATAATTTTCTCGACCGCATTCTCCCGTACCGCGCAGGTATTGAGCATCACCAGATCGGCATCGTCTTCCTCCGCAACAAGGCAATACCCTTCTGCCGTAAGAAGAGAGGAAATAATTTCTGTATCCGCCTGGTTCATTTGACAGCCGAACGTACGGATAGAAACCTTTTTTGTCATCAGTAATTCATATTTTTATACCCATTCACGCATTCAAACTATCGTAGTATAGCCGCACGCCAAAAGTTTTCAAAGCATTAACCTCTTTCTCTGTACTCTACAGACCGATATCTCCGGAAATTTACTGTTCACTGGGCAGAACCAGCCTGAACGACCTGATCGATGAGATAAACCGGCTTGAAAAGCACCGTTTCAACCTCATTACACGGGAAATCGAGCTGCAGAAACTTGTTATTGAATGGAAGTGCCTGAATGAGACACTGGTACGTGATCAAGAGATCAGCGCAACGCCGAAAATGGCATCCGGAGTGTCGTGATACAGACAGAAAGAGCCGGCATAGCGTGCTATGCCGGCTCTTTCTGTCTGTATCCGAAGGTTTACCTCTGGCTGGTGGCGCCGGACGCTGTCAATGGTCGAAATGCAGGTGACAGTACTGTTCGATCAGTCCTTCTGCACTCTCCTTGCACTGACCGCAGACCGTACCGATCTTGGTATGCTCCTGCAGTTCATAGAAACTCCTTGCCCCCTCGAGAACGGCTTCCTCGATTTCGGCATCGGTCACGTTCATACACTGACAGATAATTTTTGCCTGCTCCTTTCGCATCCTGTCAGCCATACCGTTGCGCTCGAAATAGTTGTTGATCGCTGCCCGAAGAGCCTTATCGCCAAGAACCGAACAATGGATCTTGTTTTCAGGAAGCCCGCCGAGTTCTTTGGTGACATCTTTGGGTGAGACATCGAACGCCTGATCGAGCGTCATGCCCTTGACCATTTCCGAAAGAACCGATGTACTGGCAATTGCACTTGCACAACCATAGGTTTTCCACTGACAGTCCGTAATGATCTCCTTATCCCGGTCAACCTTGATGACAACCATCATCTGGTCTCCGCAGGAGAGATTGCCCTCCATACCGACACCGTCAAATGCGTCGGTATCCTCTCCCTGGAGAATATTTTTCGGGTTCATGAAATGCTCTTTGAGTGTCTCGGTATATACCCAGTCATTTTGCTGCAACATGTTCTTCTCCTTTTATATAAGCTGTTGACATACTTCTTATTCGTGATATGACCCCTGGCAGAACATCGAGCACATACTCGATCTCCTCCATGGTCGTCTCTCTTCCCATACTGATCCTGATCGATCCATGGGCCCGTTCAGCACTCGAACCGGTAGCAAGCAGAACATGAGAAGGATCGAGCGATCCCGACGCACAGGCTGAACCGGTAGAAACCGCTATTCCGGCAAGATCGAGATAGAGCAGAATTGCTTCGCCTTCCGCACCGGGAAACGAGACATTGACCGTATTGGGCATGCTGAGCTCAGGATGACCGTTGAATAACGCGTTATCGATTCGCTCCTCGATCCCTTTGACAAGCACCTCCTTCATAGCGGCAAAACGCCTGGCTTCGTCCTCCATCTCGAGCGCCCTCATCTCAACAGCTTTGGCAAGCCCCATGATCCCTAACGTATTTTCAGTGCCGGCCCTTCGCCCCTTCTCCTGATGACCTCCCCTGATAAAGGGGCAGTAGGGCGTGCCTTTACGAACATAGAGCGCCCCGATACCCTTGGGACCGTAAATTTTATGCGCACTCATCGTCAGAAAATCGACACCGAGCTCATCGACATCGAGCGGCATCTTTCCAAATGCCTGTACAGCGTCGGTGTGCATAAGAGAGCCGTTTTCATGGGCCAGACGACCGATTTCCGAAATATCCTGGAGCGTGCCGATCTCGTTGTTTGCCGTCATCACCGAAACAAGCCCCACATCATCGGAAAGATACTCTTTGAGCTGGTCGATATCGATGCGCCCGTAGCGGTCCACATCGAGCAGCTTCACCGTCGTACCGCGGTGAGCAAGACACTGAGAGGTTTCAAGCACGCATGGATGCTCGATCCGGCTTGTAATGATTGTCTGACGGGCTTTAAATCCCGGAATACAAAGATTTGAGGCACAGGCAAACAGTGAGAGAACGGTATTGTTAGCCTCGGAACCACTGCCGACAAAAACAAGTTCGTCTTCATGCGCACCGATAAATCCAGCAACGCTTTGACGCGCATGTTCGATATTGGCATGTGCTTCACGCCCGAAAGCATGCATGCTCGATGGATTACCGAACATTTCCATCGCTTCGATCATCTCTTTTTTAACCTCGGGATGTAGCGGGGTTGTGGCATTATGGTCCAGATAGACCCGTCGTGTTTCCATAATCTGTTCTCAACTTCTTTGTTTTGCAGAATACCCGGGTGCAGCGGAGTGCTTACTCATCGGCAAACAACCAGGTTGAAAGATAGCGCTCCCCTGTATCAGGCAAAAGTACAACAATATTTTTACCCTCCATAGCAGGTCGGGCAGCAACGCTCATTGCCGCCCACATGGCGGCTCCCGAAGAGATCCCGCAAAGGATACCCTCTTTGCGGGCAAGCTTTCTTGCTGTCTCGGCGGCATCCTGATTTGAGACGGTTATGATCTCGTCTATAACCGAAGGGTCAAGATTTCCAGGAACAAAACCGGCTCCGATCCCCTGAATTTTATGCGGCCCGGGTTCGCCTCCGGAAATAACCGGCGAATCGTCTGGCTCGACAGCCACAATACGAACCCCTGGTTTCAGCTCCCTGAGTACGCTGCCGACACCGGTAATAGTACCGCCCGTTCCAACTCCGGCAATAAATATATCAACCTGACCGTCGGTATCGTCCCATATTTCTCTCGCTGTTGTCCTGCGGTGCGTCTCCGGGTTGGCAGGGTTATTGAACTGCTGCAGCATCAGGCTGTGAGGAATCGAATCGACAAGCCGCTCAGCTTCCGCTATGGCGCCTTTCATTCCTGCTGCACCTTCCGTCAGAACAAGTTCGGCTCCCAGAATTTTCAGAAGCCTGCGACGTTCGACGCTCATGGTATCCGGCATGGTGAGAATAAGCCGGTATCCCCTCGATGCACAGCTAAACGCAAGCGCTATTCCCGTATTGCCGCTGGTCGGCTCAATAATGGTCGTCTCCGGGCCTATCAGGCCGTTTCGTTCCGCATCCTCGATCATGGCGACACCGACGCGGTCTTTGACGCTTGAAAGCGGATTGAAGGATTCCAGCTTGGCATAGACATCAGCATACGAATGATCCGCCATACGACGAATGCGCACAAGAGGTGTGCGACCGACCGTCTCTGTTATGCTCTCGTAGACATTCATGATACAAATCCTGAAACGTTCAAGTTAACTCTTTCTGCAGCCGAACACGTGACCGCAGCACACGAATGATCAATGCCGGAATATAATCATATAGGCACCTATGGATACACAAATAGGGAAACCGGACAATAAATTCCCTGTTTCCCTATTTTCAACAAAAAAATCCAGAGGACAAAGAAAAAAAGCAAGGAGAATTAAATCAAAATCAAAACAAAGTCAATAAAAGAAGTGACAATGCCTAAAAAAATAACTCAACTACTCCTCGTTAAGCATAATTGTTCGCTTTGTGAAAGGCGGAACACGCTCTCCATTGACATAAAGCTCAACATTGGAAGGACGCCCGATATTAACCCAGAATTTCTTTTTGGCTTCGTAGCGGAGAACCTCGTCTTTCTTGAACTGCCCGCCGGGATAGACAATCTCCCCGTTATCTGCGATCACCTTGACCCATGTCAGATCGTTGACAATTCGCACGACAAGAACCCGGGAAAGTGGCGAGGCAGGGTCTTTTGGCAGGAATGAGATATCTTTTGCCCAGGCCTGCTGTTTGACAGCAAGAGTACTTTCATCCGGCATGGCTGCCGCGCCGAGCGTATCGGATGGCGTTGTATCGACGATCGCTGGCGGAGCAGGTTTTTCGACAACCGTTTCGACCGGAGTCTTCTCAACGGCAGCAGGAGTTTCCGCGCTCTCCTGGCCACGGTTAAAGAATATTGCCAGAAGCAGCAGGATCACAAGAATAAAAGCGAGCCCTCCGCCGATAAGAACCTGAACCGGTACGGCGTCCTGCAGGTTGAGCAACATGCCCTTGAATCCCTGCGGAGGGATAAACATACTCAAGGTATCGGGTTGTTTGGGCAACTGACGCAACACCTGTTCCTCGGTGGGAATACTGAACTCATCCCGACACTGCTCGATAAGAGCTTCGTTATCAATACCCAGTGCAGAAGCATACTCTTTAAGAAAAGCGAACACATAGACCGGCGGAAGAAAGGTCATATCCCCCGACTCAATCTTCTCGAGATGACTTTTCTTGATTTTGATCTGCCCGCTTATCTCCTCAAGAGTCAACCCGCTTCTTTGTCTTATCTGCCTGATCTGCTCTGAAAGCGTCTCTATGGCAGAACCGACTCGACCTTCCTCTTCCATAGCTTTTTGCTGGAATTTACGTCGTTCAAAAGATGTGATGCCCCCTTAAAAGGACATGTTTCTTTAGTTTACAAAAAACTCCCCATGAAGACAATCGAATTCAACCGAATATTGTGCCAGGTCACCGAACGCCATAAGAAGAAAGTGTCAACCACCCTGGGCCATCTGCCTCAGCCGACGATCGAACCATCTGAGAGAGTACGACTGCCGGCCCGACACCCTGTTGCAAAGCAAGGGAAAGCAGAACCCTGGCATCATTGAGTTCCTTCACGTGATAGGGCTTCCAGAGAAGCAGTATGGAATGATCCGGATGACGGAGCTTCATCTTTGCGGCTTCCTGGTATGACATGGCGTCAATAAAATCGGCCTCATTGCCCTGTCGACCTGCGCCGGCCTCTGCTCGTGAGTACCAGAGATACTCACGAGCAGAGCTCAGCCGGGAAACCGGAACATCTCTGACAAGATAACGGTTCTGCCCGAGCAGATGAACAGGAAGCGCCATATTGGTGATACATGTCAGGTGGCTGACATTGCCAAGCCTGTCGGCAAAGGGAGCGATGATCATCTCCGTCAGGGTAAGGCGCGAGGAGTGTCGTGCGATTCCCCCGAGAGCGCTATCCTGCGACATCCCGATATGACCGGCAAACAGAGCGGCAAGCGCTTCAGCGTCTGCAGCGTCAATCTTTCTGCGAACCATATCAACGCTTTCTCCACTGATACAATACACAGCAAGCCATTCATCGGAGGTTATGATTTTCAACACCGCGCTCCCCGGGGGAATCGACTGCTGCAGGGTTGCAATCGTTACCGGTTCAGGCTGCATCTTGTCTCTCTCGACAGGTGCAAGATCAGAAATTCCGGCAAGAAGATCATTGAGTTCTCCACGCTTTTTACTGACCAGGTGACCGGTAAACTCCATAAGATCAAGCCCGCGTCCTGATGCATAGGCCTCGACTGAACGCCGCAGGAGTGCGTCAATCTCAAGACCAAGCCTGATAATATCGCGCCGAAGCGACGCATGGCCTTCTGGCAGAGAAAACAACGACGGATCGTGGAGAACCCACCCGCGAATCTCCCGGGTTTTCAGTGCCTCATCGACCCTGAAAGCATCGTTGTAGAGCCCACGGGCTATCTGAAGAGAGAGAAGCTCGCCTGATGCTTTTCTGAACCGGCGCCCGACGAGGCCGGGGGAAGGGGACGGCAGCTGATAACGAAGAAACCTTATCCCCTGCTGAAAAAGACGCATCCTCTCCCGCTCATCAAATCCGGCGGCTTGTGCGCGACCGATCAAAGCAAGTGCATGCGGAATTACCATCCCGTGGTCTTCAAAATACGCCGAGGTCCGCCCATAGACTTCAGGATTTTGCGTCAGAACATCGTTTGACTCAAAATCAAGAACCTGCTCAAGCGCTCTATCGCCTGCCGCCCTGGCATAGGACAAGGCTTTAAAAAAAATATAGCTCGCATCGTCGTCATGACGTCCGGTTTCAGCAAGACTCATCGCTGCTTGTCTCATTGCGAGGGCATGCTGAAGAGGGGGCCCCGGTGTATCAAGAAGAAGTTTTGCCGTTTCTATAGTCCTGGAAGCATACCAGGCTGCAGAGTGCATCCCCTTGACGGGGTGATGCTCACTGAGGTCCAGGAGACCGGCAAGCGCCTCGAGACGCAGCACAAGATTGTCCGATCCGGCTGCTGTCAGGAATATATCGGCTGAACGCTCATACTGTGCGGCCGATGCATGCCACCGGGCCATCATCAGAAGATCATTGCGCCTCATAATCCCGGGCTCCTCCCGCATAAGCCCGGACGCCTCGTCAACATTGCCCAGGAGAGAAAGCACGATTGCCTTGTCACGAATGCGGTCCCGTTCCTGGTTTCGGCCCAACAGACCTGAACAGCGGTTTTCAATGAGTGCATGGGTGTCGAGAGCATTGTAAAAAGAACCGTTGCGCTCTTCGATCTGCCGTTTCATGTTCAGAGCGCTTGCCGTGACAGGAGAAAATCCGTCGAGCGTATCGAGAGCGATCCCTCGATTCAGCGCATCAAGAGCAGCCTTGTCATCTTTCTGCTCTATGAAGGCTTCTGCTTTTTTATAGAAGAGGCCAGGATCATCCCTGGACGGTGTGATCCTGTCGCATCCAGTGAGAACGACAGCAAACAGGAAAAAAGTGATAACGTGTCTGAAAAAGTGTTGCTCATTCATGCCAGGTGATCTACAATGGTTATTCAGCATGCGGCGTATCAAAAAGACCCTGCCATGAAAAAAGCATTTCAGGGTGGAAAGAAAGATGCCAGAAAAAGTTTAGCAATAAAAAGCATTGCGGCCAACAGGGAGAGCAAAGAAGTCAATCTGTTCGTCCCGAACATCAGGAGAGCCAATGACCCGATGTCGCCTCGCTGATCATGCATTGCGGCCGGAGAATCCGACTGAAAAATCGAATCCTGAGACCGTCAGAAACAAGCTCGTAACCTCAAGCTGTTTGGAAACTCCCGCAGGAAAAATTATCATCATGGATTCAATGTATTTTTACCCTATTTTTGTACTGTAACCCCGAAACATTTTATTTGCGAGAGCGCCGCGGCGCCACAACAATGGACTCAGATATTTTCGAACTTTTTATTCTTCTTTGCCTCATACTGGCAAACGGCTTTTTCTCCATGGCGGAATTCGCCATTATCTCATCAAGGGAGACCAAATTACATGAATTGCACGAAGCCGGTGTTTCGAGAGCGGGCCTTGTCCTCGAACTGCTTGATAACCCCGGAAAATTTCTTTCGGCCATTCAGGTAGGGATTACCCTGATCGCAACACTCGCAGGGGCATTCAGCGGCATCACTCTGTCTGCGCCCATAGCGGAAATGATCGAGCGTGCAGACGCGCTCAAACCATACAGCAATGAGCTTGCTCTTGGCCTCGTGGTTATAGGCGTCACCTACTTCACCCTGATTATCGGTGAACTTGCCCCGAAGAAAATAGCCCTGCAACACCCTGAAAAAATCGCATTGTCTGTTGCAAAAATCATAGACATCATCTGCAGGGTCATTGCGCCGATCGTACACCTGATCAACGGATCAACCAACATCGTACTGAAAATCATGGGCATCAAACCAACCGAAAAGCCCACGGTAAGCGACGAAGAAGTGATGCTGCTGCTCAAGCAGGGAGCAAAAAAAGGGGTGTTTGAATCGGTCGAATACGATATGGTTTCACGAATTTTCCGGATGAGCGACAAACGGGCAAATTCGATGATGACCCCCAAGAGCGAAATAGAGTGGCTGGATCTTTATGCCACCGAAGAAGAGCTCATTTCGAAAATGCAGGCCAGTGGCCGATCGAGATTTCCTGTCTCAGAAGGCAGTCTCGATAACCTGAAGGGAGTCGTTCGCTCGCTCGACCTGGTCAACAAGCAGCTCCTGAGCCAGGGCAATCTGAAGGATGCCATCCGCAATGCGATGAAAGCCCCGCTCTTTGTTCCTGAATCGATCCCTGCGTTTCAGGTTCTCGAACTTTTCAAGGAAAACCGGGCTCACCTTGCACTGGTTGTCGATGAACAGGGTTCGGTGCAGGGAGGAATAACAATCACCGATGTCCTTGAAAGCATTGTAGGCGATATTCCGGCAGATGACATCGAAGGAAACCGCAAAATCGTACGCCGAAGTCAGCGGACATGGATCATTGACGGACTGCTGCCGGTCGATGATTTCATTCAGGAATTCCATCTTGAAAACTTTCTGGATGAAGACAATCCGCTCTATGATACCATGGGGGGGTTCATGATGACGAAACTTGAAAAAGTCCCTTCTGTCATGGATATACTCGAATGGCAGGGGATACTCTTCAAAGTCATTAAAATGAATAAACAGCGGGTAGACAAAATCCTGGCTGTTTTCAATAACGACGCCCACGATAAAGCGTCAAAATACGATACGAAATGAGTGCTCTCAGGGAGATCTGTCAGGGCTCTGAAAACTTAGGTTTTCCATAATCGCAAGGCATTGTGTATCTTCGCACCAGAATCAGTTATAGACTGTTCAAACCTATTGTAAACCGATAAACAGAGATAAAACAGATGGAAAGGACGCTTACCATTCTCAAACCGGACTGTGTTCGTAAACAGCTCATCGGAGCAGTCATCGATAAAATCGAACGAGCAGGCTTCCGTGTTGTTGCCATGAAAAAGACAAAACTCACCGCCCAGACAGCCGGAGAGTTCTATGCTGTTCACAGCCAACGCCCGTTTTATGGCGAACTCGTCGAATTCATGTCTTCGGGTCCCTGCGTACCGATGATTCTTGAAAAAGAGAACGCTGTTGCCGATTTCCGCACCCTGATCGGAGCGACTGACCCTGCTGAAGCAGCTGAAGGCACCATCCGCAACCTCTTTGCCGACAGCAAGGGCGAGAATATCATTCACGGCTCGGACTCAGCTGAAAATGCACAGATCGAAGCCGGGTTCTTCTTTTCAACAGAAGAGGCTGTGCGCGTCAATAACTGATGCAGTTCCCGACAGTATCTATGAAAACCCCGGCAGCTGACCGGGGTTTATTTTTTCTTCTACTGCAGCTCATTGCCCTTCAGAATAAGTGATGCTCGCATATCGTGACTGCGCTGCCCGAACGGAGCCCGCTCAGAACCCGGAAGCGAAAAGGCCTTCTCGAAAAGTTCTTCTGCCACCGACCAACGATCAAGACGCGCATTGAGCATCACCAGTACGACATCACGGTCACCTTTTTTTGCCCTTGCAATAAGACACTTGCCTGCCCTGAAGGTATAACCGGTTTTGATTCCGACAGCATACGGATACCGATGAAGCAATTTATTGCTCGTCTTGAGCCTGTAGATTTTGCCGGAACGTTTTTCAGTGATCGAGACCTCGTCGAGACCTGCTATATAGTTGAAAATCTGATTGCCGATCGCATACTCGGTCAAACGCAGCATATCTCCAGCAGTTGAATAATGGCCAACGTACTGATGGCGATCGAAACCGGCCGGATTGGTAAAACAGGAATGGGAAAGCCCAAGCTCAGCGGCTTTGGCGTTCATCATGGCCGCAAACCCCTGAACGCTTCCGCCAAGGTGTATTGCGATGGCAAAAGCTGCATCATTGCTCGATTTGACCATTGCGGCTTTAACCAGATCAAGAAGTCGTATTTTTTCGCCCGGCAGAAAACCGGCCTTGGTCGGTTCGACCTGTGTCGCTTCAAGAGGAATCGTCACAAACTCATTGAGCCTGGCGCTCTCAATAGCAATAATGCAGGTAAGTATCTTCGTGAGACTTGCCGGTTCATGACGTGTCCCGGGGTCTTTTTCAAGCAGCACCGTTGAACGGCCTATATCCTTGAGAATATATGATGCGATATCGAGAGGCTCCACCTTAAGAGAATCCTTTGCGTGGGGCTCGGCTATCGACGGCACAGGGAAACAAAAAAACATGAGACAAGCAAAAACTGCCGTCATCGTGCAAACAGCACCTGATCGGCGGCCCGTCAGGAGCGGACTCTTCATCATCTCTTCTCCTTATCAAACAATATCAACAAACCTCTTCATCACTTCCAAGGTAACAAAATAACACCCGTATTCAGCACAGCATGGCATCGAAACGAGTAGCGGGTTTTCTTTGAGCGCCCTGTATGCTCTGTCTCTCGGGAGAGGGATCTACAGAGGATTGCTGCGTAAGCAGCCATACCGCTTTTCGAATAAGGCAGATCTGGGTATTGGCAAATGTAGCTGCCGACAGCTCCGAAAATGCAAAAAAATCAGACCGGTCAATCCGGTCGGCAACGCCGTAAAAGCGTTTACAGACGACGAGAGCCTCGTGTTCATCGCCCCCCCATTGAGGAAACTGCTTCTCTTCAAGAAACGCCTCGTAATGGTTCTGGAGGGACTGAAACCGTTCAGAAGCCACGTGAACAAGCTGTTGTCTGCTGCGGCGGTCACTGCCTGACATCAAAACGCTCTCGGAAAGAGAGCACACAGCACTGAAGGCATGACGGGTCATGTGGCTGCAGACAGAAGGCCTTGTATGCAGAAAACGATCACAGAAGATCAGGGTACCATCATAAATCAGCAGACCTGCCTGAAAACTGCGAAGACTCATCGAGCGACCGAGTCGCGATATAATTTTCTTACCCGGCATAGCTTTTTGCGCTTCGGTTACAAAACGGAGGGAGAGGGCGGCTTGACTCGCAAGTTACAGAACAGAAATGAAATTACAGCAGTATCATCTGATTTCCAGCGTGCTTCTCCCAAAAAAAAGAGGTTATAACGACTCTTCATCAGCAGAATCTCCCGCCTGTTTGGCGTCGTTGAGATACTCCTTGAAAGTTTCGCCATAAATCTCCCAGACAGTAATAAACAGCGCGGCGATGATCGG
>Ga0272443_10003482_pt1 | contig 18508 bp, 19 predicted proteins | sample SSMAcet12_FD_193581 | JGI IMG/M metagenome (GOLD analysis project Ga0272443, IMG submission 193581) | Marine sediment archaeal communities from Little Sippewissett salt marsh, Falmouth, MA, United States - SSM-Acet-12 | ecosystem: Environmental > Aquatic > Marine > Wetlands > Sediment ... | reverse complement strand
CTAATTGTCTCTTCCTTAAACTAATATTTTATCAGCTTATTTGTCTCTAATCTATCATAAATAGGAAAACATGAAAAAAATATCCGTCATCATTTTCGACTGCGACGGGGTTATGTTTGATTCCCGTCAGGCCAATATCAATTTCTATAACCACCTTCTTCAACACTTCGGTCTACCATTAATGAACGCGGACAAGGTAGCGTTTGTCCATATGCACACGGCCGATGCGTCTATCCGCCATATTTTTCGGGATACGCCTTATATGGAAATGGCACAGAAGTACAGGATGCAAATGGATTACACGCCTTTCCTTAAAGACATGATCCTTGAACCGGAATTGAAACCGCTATTGGAGGAACTCAGACCCCGCTTTGGTCTGGCCGTTGCCACTAACCGCAGTAATACCATCGGGGAGGTTCTGGAATTATATGACCTTTCCAAATATTTTGACATTGTGGTTTCGTCGCTGGATGTCAAAAGACCGAAACCTCACCCTGAATCTCTCTTTAAAATTATTGAGTTTTTTGAAGCGGGTCCTGAAGAGACCTTATATGTGGGGGATTCCTTGGTGGATTATAAAACGGCCCGGTCTGCAGGGGTTCCCTTCATATCTTACAAAAATACGGAATTGGATGCCGATTATCATTCGGACCGTTTGATGGATATTGCTCTAATTGTCAATTCCGCCAATAAGACCCCTTAGTGTGGCTGAGGATTGGTTTCGGTTGATCATTTTTTTATTTAGCGCATGCTATCGAGGAGCTTCCTTGCCTCCTGCGCGAGCCGCCCTCTCGGGTCAAGTTTTATGACCTGATGCAATTCCTCTGCCGCTTGGGCATTTCGGTTAAACTTCATATACAGTCTTCCAAGATGAAAATGTGCCGCCGGGTATTCAGGATCCATAGAGATGGCCTTTTTATAGGTATCGACAGCCTCCTCCCATCTGTTCATACGCTCCAGCGCCAGGCCCAGATTGGTCTGGGCCGGCGTAAATAAGGGGGCAAATTTTAGGGCCTTTTGGAAGTTGGCGATCGCTTTCTGATATTGGTCTTTTTTCAGGTAAGCAAACCCTAAATTATTGTAGGCATAATGCGGGGTCCTGTATAGAATGTCTCCCACAGCCATCTGGAAACAGTTGATGGCCTGATCCCACTGGCGGAGCAACAGATAGACCGTTCCCATATTATTCCAAGCTTGCGGGAATTCCGGGCGCAACGCCAGCGCCTTTTTGAAATGAGCCAGGGATAGCTGAAATTCTCCTAAATCTCTATAGACCAAAGCTAATTCATGATGGATATCGCTATTTGTCGGGTCTAATTCGGCCGCTTCCAACAACTTTTCAAGGCCTGCCCTTAAATTACCCTGTTGTACAAGTGACGTGCCTAAGCGTTGCAATGCTTCGGTCTTTTTATTCGTAGCTTCCTGGCTCCCGGCACAACCGGTTAGCACAACCACAAACAAAATAAAGAGTGAGATATGAGACAGCATTCTGTACATATGACAAAAACACCCGGTATTAGGAGTTGATGGACATGGAGGTATCAGCGAGACACTTCACGGGAGCCGTTTCTGTAACCATCCGTACAGACCCACTCCCTGTCTCCGTTTTGTCTTGATGAGGAGCCTACATCTTTTTGGTTGGAAAAGAAAGCACCGTTGGTGTCAGGAATATCAGCAGCTCAGATTTCTTCGAAGCCTTACTCTGCGCCTTAAAAAGCCACCCTAAGAATGGGATATCTCTAAGATACGGGATTCCACTCTCGGCTTCACCCTTTTCCTCCTTATAAATACCACCGATCACAACTGTATCGCCACTTTTGACCATCAGGGTCGTTTTTACGCTTTTCTCTAAGAGACGAGACGTGGTAGGGGCTTGATCATCGGTGACATCCACTGCCAGGGTAATATAGTCATTGTAGCTCACCGTGGGGGTGACCGTCAGTGATAACGTGGCGTCAAGTGTGGTAGATTCTACATTCTCAGTGGCCGGTATGATGATCACATCCCCTCTGCTGATCGTTGCCTCCTGTCCGTTACTGGCAACGACCTTTGGTGCAGAGATGATCTTGGCCTGACTCTCTGTTTCCGCTAAGGCGAGCGTGGCATCAAGGGAAAGAAACCCTAACGCATTGCCCGTCAAACTCCCCACCACCAGATCAATGTTAGGCGACCAGTCCTCTGGAGCGTTGGTGGAAAATGCGCCACCATATAAAGCTTCCCCTGCTGTGATAGTTGTGTCTCCTGTCAGGTCATTGTCCAGAAAATCCACCGAGGTGTCGGTGCGATACTGATAAGACGTGTCTTGTGTCCACTGGATGCCCAGATCCCGGATAAAATCAGTGCTGGCATCCACGATTCGTGCCTCTATCATGATCTGCTTGACCGGCATATCGAATCGTTTAATAATCTTTCTGGCTTCCTCAATATTTTCAGCGATATCTTTCATAATAATGGTATTCGTCCGTTTATCAACTTTTGTTGTCCCTCGCTCGCTTAAAAAGATATGCTCTTTAATCTCATCCGCCTCTGAAAAATCCACCGGAAAATACTCTGTAATGAGTGGCTTCAATTTTTTGGCCTGTTCCTTCTCCGCCAGCTTTCTCTTTCGTTCCGCTTCAAGCCTTGCCTCGGCCTCTTCTATTTTTTTTCGTTCCTCCGCCTCAATTTGTTGTATTCTCTTCTTGGTCGTAACCCAGATAACCTTTCCCTGGCGTCTCATACCCAGATCGTTGTTTGCCAGAAGGAGATCCAGGGCCTGATCCCAGGGGACATTTTTAAGCCTCATGGATACCATGCCTTTGACATCGGGGCCCCAGATAATGTTCAAACTGCTGACTTCACCAATCAGCCTCAAAATATTAGTCACATCCGCATTCACAAAGTCCATGGTCATGGGTGCGCCATTATACTTACGGGACCCCAAGCCAGGTATCCTCGGAGACTCTTTCCTGGACAGACCTGGGGCTTTTCGTTTTATCCCTGTATCAGCATCAGCAGACGATACTTTTTCCAGCTCCACCAGTTTCACGGGGACGATCTTCTTTTCCGGGGGCTTCACAGATGTTGGGCCGAAATCAATACGAAGACCGCTGTCTGAATGATCCACATGAAATGGAACAATATCTCTCAAGGAGATGGCAAGAGAAAGTCGTTTGTCCGTGGAAGAATACCCAGATGTCACCCGATCGACAGCCCCCTCAAAGTGAGTGCTGTCAAGGCGCCTCAGAAGCAGTGGCGGGATAATGGTTTCCTCAACGGTCAAAAGCAGGGTCTTTGGGGTTTTTCTTTCCAGATTATAGTTCGCTTTACTTTCTGTTGTAATCATCAGTCTCGATTTACCCTGCTGCAGCATGGTGAAATCAATCCCCAGAATCTGATTCAAGTCAGTGGCGTCCGGTTCAAAAAAAATCCTGGGTTCCGTTGCCACCTGTTCCAGTTTTTCGTCTTCTTCGGCTCCGGTAGCCGTGTCGGCCACTGACGGCTCGGATATCTCTACTACAGTTGTTTTTGGCGAAAGCATTAAACGAATGGCATTATTCCTTTCGGACACCGTATAATCAAGATCCCTAACCAGTCCAACCACGACTCTCGTGGTTTTCTCTTTGACCGTTCCTTCCTCCAGTTGAATACCCACCACATTACTATCATTCACTGGAGTTGTTCGTGGAAGCTCGCCACCAGGGACACCATTAATATCGAGCACGATCCGAAGCGGATCAATCAACTTGAAAGCCGTATAGGGGGTCGTTCTGGTGTTCGTAATTTCGACAACAGTCATCTCATCCCCTGAGGAGCTAATAGATATGGCCTCGATGCTCGGCGGTAAAACCTCCTCGGCGGGTTGTTGAACCGTGCTGTTTGCCGCACAGCCGATGAGAACCCAAATGGCTATTGCCAAACATGGCCATGAGAAAAATAGTCCCTTCTTGTTTTCGCTTCCGCTCTTCAACATATGTGTTCTCCCTGCAAACCTGGTCTTGTTTTGACTGTTTCCACCCCCCCATCGCATTGGGGTTGTTTAGAAATTGGCAGCCGAGACGCAGAATTCCGTCTTATTCTACTTCATTGTCCGTAGTTTTTTGGCCGTATCCTTGTCCTTTATTTTACCCGTTCTAAAATCCTTGTGTTTCTCTCGAACGATTAACTCTTGTTCTTTTATCTCATAAACAACACCTTCATTGAGTCCTATTGGCGTCCCTTTACGGATGACATGTCCGATCCCTTTTGAATCACGAACCATGGCCCAGTTTCCTTTCTGACTGACAATAATAGCAATCAGATCTAATTGGGAAAGATCCAGTGTTTCAAGATAGGTCTTCGGCTTTCTCTTCTTTTTCTCTTCAATGGACTCCTGTTCGGCAATAAATGATTTGAAAGGGTCTGTTTTACCGGTAGGGTCATAGACATATCCCTCTGATAATATCTTCGCGGGCTGGACAGGCGTATTTATATTTTTATCATCGGGTAACAGCTCTTTTTGGCCTCTCGGTCCTTTATAGCTCAACTCCTGTGACGCAAAAGCTCCCGGGACAAAAAGTACCCCCCCCACAGACAGGCACAGAATCACACTGCCATAAAGTCCTGGTCTTCTACACCTACTACGTCTTCTTTTTCTTTTTCTTATTTTTTGCAGTCTTCGTCTTATCATCGACTTTCCTTTTAAACCGATAGGTTACGGCATTGCATGTGGTTGTTAGATTGGTGGACCGAGACTTGACCGGCTTCATGGAGATGTCAAGGATATTTACAATTCGTTTCATTCGGCCCACCTTGTCGAAGAACGTGGCAACATCGTGATAACTGCCACTGACCTCCATGGAAACAGGAATCTCTATGTAGAAATCACGGGCCTTTTCTTTGTTTGGGCTAAACAAAAGGAACTCTAATTCGGCGTCGCTTCCTAACTGCGTGATGCTTCTCAGGAGAGAGGGTATTTCCCTTTTGTTCGGCAGGAGATTAAGTGCCTCCCGGAATTGGGTCTCAACCTCAATCTGCTCTGCCTCAAATTTTTTCAGTTTTCTTGCCTTTATTTTGGCTTGATTGATTTTCTTTTCGAGGCCTGCAATCTCTTTGTTGAGCCGGGTAATCTCCTTTGATTTTGGAATATAGACCAGTGCTACGAAAATTCCTGCCACCAGAACAATCGTTCCCACAAGTATCAGTACCCTGTGGATCATCCTTAGTTTTTCAATTTTTTCAAAAAAAGTGCCCGTTGGCATTCCTTGTACATCCCCCTGGTCAAAAAATTAAGGTTTATCGTCGTTTCTTCTTTGTTTCAGGTTTGGGTTCCTCTTTATGAGCATACGTCTTACATTTTAAAACAAAATCGATGACGTTTAATTTAAAATTTGGCAAACTTTTTAGCATTGCGGTCTCAAGGTCGACTGAGACAATATGCTTGGCCGTCTCAAGGTTCGTCATAAATAAGGCGACGGTATCGTTGTCCATGGCCGTGCCCTTCAAGGTCAAGAGACCCTTTTTTTCATCGAGAGCCGTAAGCCATAGTTTCTCCTTGGGTACCGCCATCGACAATTCGTCCAATAAGAGGACCGGTCCTGTTTTATTTTTTTCAAGTTCTTTAATAACATCAAGTTTAGCCCGGACCTCAGCGATTTTCTTTTTTAACACCTCAATTTTTTTCGTGGTTTCTGCATAAGTGGCCAGTTCTTTCTTCTTAGAAGACCGATCAGCCTCTAACGCAGCTAAGGTTCTTCCTAAATTCAGGAAAACAAACCCCAACACTAGGGCAAGGCAGACGACAGACAGGGCATAAATGCTAATCTGCCGCCTTATATTCTCTTTTTTCCTGGCGGCCCGAAACGGTAAAAGATTTATTTTTATCATTTGTCACCAATGCTTCTTAGAGCCAGACCCACAGCGACAGCAGCCTGTGGCGCCATATACCTGAGGTACCTTGGGTCAAAGCGTTTTTCGTCAACGACAAGGTTCGAAAAAGGGTTAAGCTCAACAACTGGGATGCCTGTTTCTAACTGCAGATATTTCTGAAACCCGGGGATCCTGCAGGATCCGCCACTTATCAAAATTTTCTCTATGGTTTCATCCGGATAGGTGCTGACTACAAAGTCAAGGGCTCGCTTTATTTCCATGGTCCATTCCGAGACCACAGAGGTAAAAATCTCCTCCAGTTTTTTCTTTTGGTTATCTGCTTTTCCGCCGCCCAGTTTTATTTGTTCAGCTTCTTCAAAACTGACACTGAAATCGGACATAATGCCTTCAGTAATCTGAGAACCGCCAAATGAGGAGTCTCTCGTAAACAGGGATACCCCGTCTTTTATGGCATTTATGCCCAGTTCATCAGCGCCGACATTCACCAGCGCATAAGACCCTTCAGACTCCTCCGTACTAATCTCAAATGCATTTTGCAGGGCAAATGCGTCCACATCCAAAACCCCCGGGCTAAGACCGGACATTTGAAGCAGATTGTCGTAATCGTTAATGATATCCTTCTTCGCTGCGACCAGCATAACCTCCATCTGGTCCGTCTTTTCCTGATCACCTTCTCCCGCTGCTCCTGCTCCCTCTTCCCCGGCACTCAGCGTATCAAAATCAAGGTTCACCTCACTAATATCAAACGGGATATATTGTTCAGCTTCCTCCTGAATAATGGCTTCGATTTCCGATTCCTTGCTGGCGCCCAACGCTATCTTTTTCACAATCACGGAGTATCCGGAGATGGAGGTTGCAACGTTCTTGTTTTTTACCTTCAGGTTTTTGAGTAGACTTGTGATTGCCGATGATACGAGCTCCATTTCCTTTATAGATCCTTCGACTATCGCGTCCGGGGGTAGCCCGATTTGACCAAAATTTTTAAGGACCCGCCCTTGTTTGCTGTGGTCTATTTCCACTAGCTTGATAGAATGAGATCCTATGTCCAGACCAACTAATTGATTTTTTTTAGGAATAGCCATAATTGATGTTTTCACCTCTCAGGGAAAATTTTCTCCCTGTCAGAAAGGTCATAGCCAAGAGCCAGTATGATTTTACGTTTGGTCTCCATGCGACAGTCTTTTCCCCGCTCAACACGATCAATAGTCAAGGGAGATACACCTGCTTTTCGTGCAAGCTCTGCCTTACTCATAAGCAGCCCCTCTCTGATTGTTTTTACGGCATTCGCATTCAATTTATCCTCCAGAACCTGACTCCCAGATACCTATAATATATCAAAATTAACCTATTTTTGTCAAATAGTTTTTTATAAATTAATTAAATTGTATATAATTTATACATATATAGCGGAAATAAAAAATTTGTGACACAACATATTGTACTCGAACTAACCCACCAGTTCTTTCCAGCCCCCAAGAAAAAAAGCCTTTGAGCGTCCTTTCACCCAAAGGCTTTATCCAAAATAACCGTCGGTAACTCGGCTATCATGGCCTTTCGGCTGTAGACCCGCGGCTTTGCGTCACCGCCTTTCAGCGGCTTTGCCCTTTCTCTATATGTATCTTTTGCGTAAAATAATAAAATAAAACTATCTATTTGTCAAGTATTTTTATAAATTAACAAAATTTTGTATAATTTATATACGATAGAATAGATGCAACATTCATTACAATACTCCTTGGTTTTGTTTCAAATTTCGATACTAGAATCTTGTTGAATAACACAGAAATTGCTTTACAAATTTAAACATGAGAGATTAAATTCCGTGTGTTTATAAAATTCATTCACTGTTCCTCATAAGAATGTTTCGTTTTCTATATAACTCGAAAACCCTAATTTATAATTTTCTCAGGAGGCTTTTTTTTGGAAGCTAAAATCTCTAAAAGCAAAATAAAAAAGAAAAGTGTCGTTCGTGAATATGCTGAAGCAGCCGTTATTGCTGTCATATTAGCTCTTTTAATTCGCACCTTTGTTGTCCAGGCATTTAAAATTCCTTCAGGCTCTATGGAACCCACACTCCTTGTTGGTGACCATATACTTGTCAATAAATTCATTTACGGCGTCAAAATTCCCTTCATTCGTAACACCCTAATCCCCATCAGTAAGCCTCAACGTGACGATGTGATCGTTTTTATTTATCCACATGATACAAGCAAGGACTATATTAAACGCGTCGTCGGTCTTCCAGGTGATCGTATTGAGATTTTCGATCGCAAAATAAATATAAATGGTACCCTTTATGACGACAAACATGGCGTATACGCTGAGGTACGGAATGAGGGGTCTCTCAATATGGCCAAAAAACGAAACCGCCCTATAATCGTCCCGGAAAACCATCTTTTCGTTATGGGGGATAACAGGGATCACAGTTCGGATAGCCGGGTCTGGGGCTTTGTGCCACTTAAATCAGTGAAGGGAAAGGCCTTTATCATCTACTGGTCGTGGCCCCACTGGAAACGTTTCCTGCGCATTGTAAGATAGGGATTTAGACTGAGGATTGAAAATCGACACTCTAAATCCCTTTGTTCCGCATTTCAACGGCTCTCCATACGGTTTCTTTTAATTCCGTGCTGACCGCAAACGTATCAAGCTCTTCAGGGGGAACAAATCGCAAATCGCTAATATCCGATCCAGGACTCGGCTGACCTGAAGCGATCCGACCCCAGTAATCCACGATGACATAATGGTATCGAACCCGGCGTTCTGAATCCCCAATAATCCTGTCAAAAACACCAATTAAACCGCCAATTTCTACATTGATGGCGGCTTCCTCCCACAATTCCCTTTTCAATGCCTCTAAAAGGCTTTCACCTAACTCGACCGCACCTCCTGGCAGGCTCCATTGACCCTTTCCGGGTTCCTGGTTTCTTCGGGCAAGCAAAACCAACCCTTCAAAAAAGATGACGGCAGCGACCGCCACAACCGGACCTTCAGGATATTCTCTTTTCATTGGAACTCCAACGCATTCGGTAATGGTAATTAGCGGGACACCCATTTAACTTTAGCTTATTGCGAGCTCAAAAAAAGTCGTATTCAAAATTTTGTAGCCATTTCGCTATTTGAAAATAATGGTATCCGACCCTGGGGGTCTCTTTTCAAAAGCCCCATATTTTTCACAAATTAAGCCCTTTTATCGTAGGGTAAACCCTAACAAAAAGCAATCCATCCTTCGTGCTTTTCCTGTTGACAACCTAAGTAAAAACCATTATTAACCATATCTGAACGTGGCTTATATACACCTTTTGGCAAAAATTAATCATTAAAGGCTTGCCAGTGAAAATTTATGTGCCCAAAAACCCCTCATGCGGCGAAACCGCAAAAGGGGTTTTTTATTGTGTGCAAGCAGAATAAGAAAGGAGGTGATCATAGACCCCGTTACACTTAATCGTATTCGAACAAATGGTCATTTGGGCTGACAAAAACTTCAAACAAAGGAGATTATCATGGCAGAAAATGATCAAGATTCAGGACTCGGTTTTCTCAAGAATTGGGGGGCCGGTTTAACCAACTGGACAGAAAAATGGATCCCCGATTCCTTGGTAATCGTATGGATCCTGAGCATCATTGCTTTCGTGTTAGCTCTAATCTGGGGTTTTGACGCAAAGATTGGGTTTGGCGGGCGAGTCTATGGTGGGATCGAAGCCTGGGGCAAGGGTTTCTTTGTTTACCTCAAGTTTGCTATGCAAATGTGCCTTATCATGATGACCGGCTACATCCTTGCATTATCGCCTCCGATACGCCGTCTCCTGGATGGGTTGGCAGGCCTACCGGACAAAGAGAAACCCTCTCAGGCCATCGTTGTCATGGCACTTTTCTCAACTCTGTCGGCCTGGCTTTCCTGGGGTCTCTCCATAATTGGCAGCGCCATACTGGCCCTGTTTATTGTCCGTCGCAACCCAAAAGTGGACTACCGACTCCTGGTTGCATCGGCCTATCTGGGTCTGGGGTGTACCTGGCATTCTGGACTTACAGGCTCAGCCACTCTGATGATGGCCTCACCGGGTAACGCCTTGGTCAAATCCGCGACAGCCGAAGGCTGGATCACTGGCCCCATTTCCACCGGTACCACGATCTTCCACCCTTTTAATCTCATTTTGACGGTTATCGTTATTGTTGTCGTAACCTTTCTCATGGCCAAAATGCACCCCAGCCCAGAAAACACCTACGTTGTTGATCCTGAACTCATGGACAAGCTAAACATCTATGAGCCACCCAAACACGAAAAAACCCAGTCACCATCAGACTGGATGAACTGGTGGCCAGGATTCAACATCATCATCGTGATGGGCGGGGCCATTGCTTTATACAGCTATCTCAAAGGAAAACCGGCAGGCAACTGGCTCACGTTGAATAATATTATCTATTTTTTTCTCATGCTCGGTGTGCTTTTTCACTGGCGGCCATGGTCTTTTCTCAAGGCCACTGAGGAAGCTGGCAAGGCCGTCTGGGGAATTGTTATCCAGTTTCCCTTTTATGCTGGTATCTATGGTCTGATCAAATTTACACTTCTATCCCAGGTCTTTACCGGCTGGTTTGTGGCCATTAGTGCATCATCGACCTTCCTGATGTTCGCATACTGGTACGGTGGACTCTTGAATTATCTGGTACCCTCGGGCGGGGGTGAATGGCTTATGACAGCGCCCTACCTGCTCCCGGCAGGAAAGGAGCTGGGCCTGCCGGCTTACAAAACGGTTATCGCTTATGCCTGGGGTGACATGATGACCGACATGATTCAACCCTTTTGGGCTATTGCCATGCTTGCTGTGGCCAGGCTCAATTTCCGGGATATTATGGGCTACCTGATGGTCATCTTCCTTGTTTACTTTGTCATTACATCCATTGCCTTTCTGCTGCTGCCCATATTCTGATATCAACCGGTCAAAATGCGCCAAACTAAAATGAAAAGGCCCCAGAATATGAGGGTCTTTTCATTTTTTGTCACCGGTTAGCGTATTGATCTCATTTACACCACGAGGGAGAAACATAGGATTTCAAACGGCTTAATTCCGTTTCACAGGTAAGATTATAATGGATGGGTGTAATGCTGATCCTGTTTTCCTTCAGGGCAATGCCATCCGTTTCAGGACGGCCTTCGTCTATTGGGGTTTCACCTGAAAGCCAGTAATACACATTTCCTCTTGGGTCACTGCGGCGTTCAAACCGTTCCGCAAATCGAGATGTGCCTTGTTCGGTGAGGCTCACCCCGGCGATCTTTTCCCGGGGTACAGCGGGGATGTTGACATTTAGAGCCGTACCGTCTTTAAGGCCGCTCTCCATCATAAACCGGATGATTTCTTTGCTAAATTGGGCCGCAAAACGGAAATCAGGGTGTTGTCTGCGATTCAGTGATATGGCGGCAGACTTTACGCCCAAAAACGCCCCCTCTGTGGCCGCAGAAACCGTCCCGGAATAAAGAATATTCACACCCACGTTGGCCCCTGGATTGATCCCTGAAAGAATAATATCCGGGGGTCCGTCAAGTAATTCCTGCACCGCAATCTTGACACAATCCGCTGGCGTTCCTGTGATTGCATACCCATAAAAGGATCCATTTCTCTTAATCTCTTGAACCCTTATGGGTGATGTCAAGGTAATGGCGTGTCCCACCGCACTCATTTCTGATTCCGGGGCCACAATCGTTAGCTCATAATCAGACTTCAAGGCCTCAAATAATGCAAAAAGACCCGGAGCATAAATGCCATCATCATTTGTCAATAGGATTTTCATTTTTCATATCACAAAACTCTGTTAAAAATGGATGTCTTTTCATTGCTTCTCACTATGATCTTTTGTATATTGCGTGTGAGATGCTTTCCATTCAATTGATGGGCAAATAATAAGTTTCAATATACAAAATTGATAAACTCGTAAAACTGTCGAAATTGATTTCTAATAATCCAATACGCAAAAGTCAAACCTTTTGAAAAACTCTCTGTCGCCAGATTCAAACTTAAACCATGATCCATAAGGACAAAATTTCAGTGCAGATGGTCAAGGAGAATCTCACATTAAACCACTCCGAATTGAAAATGAAAGATCCTGGAAATAACCGCCGCAGAGAACTGGAAACCATTCTAAGGTTCACTGCCTTGATCAATTCCTCGTTAAAAATTGAGGACGTCCTGAATTATGCCATGGCGTCGGCAGAAGAATTTATGGATGCGGAGGCCAGCACGGTCTATGAATTGGATGAAGAGAACAGTGAATTATTTATTTGGATTGCCAGAGGTGAAAAAAAGGATTCCGTCGAAAGAATCAAGTTTGAGTTGGGGCAGGGCATATCCGGTCATGTGGTACAAACGGGTCAGCCCATGGTAATCCAGGATGTCCGAAAGGAAAAACGGTTCAGCCGCAAATTTGACAGAATAACGGGTTTTCATACAAGGTCAATGATCTGCGTGCCGCTCAACCTCAGAGGCAAAACAATTGGGGCACTCCAGGTGCTCAACAAAAAGTCCGGTGATTTGTTCACTCAAATAGATGTCGAGCTGTTGACCACCATGTCCCGGCAGATTGCCGTGGCCCTGGAAAACGCAAAGCTTTACCGCCGCCTGGAGAAAAGAGTCGAGCTGAACACCCAGGAATTGAAAACAGCGCACGATAAGCTTATCCGTTCCGAACGGTTGGTTGCCATGAGCCATCTCGTACAGGGGGTCGCCCATGAGATCCGAAACCCCATTACAACAATAGGTGGATTTGCCCGGAGAATTAAAAAATCACTAAAAAAAGACCTTGGCATAAATAAATACATAGATGCTATACTTAAGGAATCACAAAGACTTGAGAGTCTCGTCAGACAGGTACATGAATATACGAGAGTGCTTGCGGCGACCCTTACCCTGGATGACATCAGGGCAACCCTTAATGAGGTTATCCATAAATTTGATCCCATTGCCCGACAACAGGGCGTTAACTTATTGACTAAAATAGATGAAAATCTTCCCCTGACCCGGATGGCCGCCTCTCAGATCATGACTGCATTATCTAATATTATGGAAAATGCATTGGAATCAATGCCTCAAGGCGGGAAATTATTGTTGGAGGCAAAACAGAGAAAGGGTCAAGTAGCCATCAAAATTGTTGATACAGGCTATGGGATCCGTCAGGAATACCTAAATTCGGTTTATGACCCGTTTTTCAGCTCCAAAACACACGGGGCTGGCTTGGGATTGGCCGTGGTCTACCAGATTGTAAAAAATCACGATGGGGATATCACCATTCAAAGTCAGGAAGGGAGGGGCACCTCTGTGACCATCCATTTACCTGTAATGCGTTAATATAACAAAAATCCCGATCATCATAAGGAAGCGCGTAATATGCGAAAAAAACAAAAAAGCCGTGCGTGGTTGTGGATACTGCTGGTCTTAGTCCTGATGGGCGTCATTGGCTACTTTATCATTTCCGAAAAGACTACAGGATCAGAAGCGCCATTAATAAACGAAAAGCTTGCATCCTTCGAAACAAATATTCCTGAAGAGATATCCCAGAGTATCCGTGAGGAAAAAAACGTACCCCCGACCGATTTAACCGGCGAGACCCCTGCCCAAAAATCTCCCCCCAAAGAAGACCCCTGCGCCCAAGTACGGGAAAATATTATGGGGTTTTTCCGTTATCTCGATCAAAAAGAATATGTGCAAAATCCGGGTTCAAAAACAGACACGTATACCCGCTTTAAGATAATACTTAACCGCCTGGCTGCACGGCCGCCTGTCCCGGCTGGAGAGGGCACGAGCCCTGAGATTCTCATCCAAAACATATATCACTTCTATCGCATCTTAGATCGCAAAGACCTCGGACTTATCAGACAGATAATTAACAAAGACAAGGAGACCTTAGAGATTAATTTGGAAATGTTTTTCAGATGGTTTGACCTTAGAAACCAATGTCCCGATCCCGATGGGTGGCGGCCTTCCCTTGAGATGCTTTATAAGTATGCAGGCTTCTTGATAAATACAACCGGCGGCAGGGCTTGTTTGTTCCGCCGACCCTCAGATATCAGGCTGCTTATCAGCTACTATTGCGTTTTGATTATTAATGAAGCGGATAAAAAAGGGAGAAACAGTGATGGGATAGATATCGTGCCATTTATAGAGCCGTTAAGGAAAGAGATCCTCCTCCATTCTCACTTTCATTTCCAAAGTGAATACATCAACAAACTCGATACCCTTAAAATGTATTACCAGAGCAGACGAACGAGTTCTTGATATTTTATAGACACCTCATCGTGACACATCGTGAAATATTGCGGCTTACCATTGCGCTTCAGCATTCGCTTCATTCGCCAAGGGTAGGTTCCCGTCAAGATAGTCCTTTACAGCATCTTTTACAGAACCACTTGCATCGTTAGCGACGTCTATGTTAACGGCCTTTAGGGCTTTAAAGGCATTCGGACCACAAAATCCCGTGAGCAGCACCTGAGCCCCTTTATCGCTCACCATTCTGGCCGTCTGAATTCCCGCCCCCTTAAGGGCATTTACATTTTCTTTGTTATCCAGCGTCTCAAATGCACCTGTTTCCGAATCAACGATAATGATATATGCTGCCCTTCCAAATCGAGGATCAACATCTGATTCCAGGTCCGTACCGGTTGATGTAACCGCTATTTTCATCTATGCCTCCCGTGATGCTCATTTGCCGCCCTATCTCGATCTTTCCCGCCATATTGTTCCAGGGCCTTCTGAAGGGTTTTCACTGCTAGACGGGCACAATGAATTTTTTGATCCGGTAATTTCTCAAGTTCCTTATAAAGTGTATCTAAGTCGATCTGACTCGCTTCTTTCAGCGTTTTTCCCTTTGCAAGATTCACCACCGCACAGGCAGACGCAATAGCACCAGGACAGCCAAGAACCTGTATTTTTGCATCACTTATTCTTTCATCCACAACATCCATGGAGATCTTTATGGTATCTCCACAGGGACCCGTGACATCTGTAATCTGATCCGCGTTTTCAATCACCCCGATATTCTCTTTCGCCTGAAAATATTGAATCGCCTTATCGGAATAGCCTGATTGCGAAAGCATTTGGTATACATCATCATGCGTTTGCTTCTCGTTCATCTAAGCAGCCCCCTTCATAATTTACGCAATACAAATTCGAACCTTATTGTACAGCTCCACCGCCGCCGCCACAAACCTGGTCATCTCCGATTGCAGGCAATTTGCCGGCAATCAGATCCTCCACCACTGGCCGAATATGCGGTCTTTCTGCGTCATAATAGACATCAATACCAACTTGCCTGAATCCCATTAAGGGACGCATACCGATACCCCCAACAATAAGGGCATTCACATTGTGGTCCGCCAAAAGATTCACCGGCACCATGCACCCCCCCTGAACATGGCTCTGATTCTGGACGGTTGATACCTTTTTAATTTCTGCATTTTCAACATCTACCATGGTAAATACATCACAATGGCCAAAATGCCCCGATCTTTCGCCGTCAAGACCACCAGTTCCCATTGACGGAATAGCGATTCTTCCTTTTTCCATATTTACTACCTCCAGTAAAGAAAAATATTTAATTTTCTAAAGATGAGTGAAAAACCCTCAATCATTCACAATTCTGTTGACGATTTCTTTATACACCTTGTTGATTTCCAGATCTGACATCTCCGCAAGGGCGTCCAATTCCCCTGCATCCCCCATTTCAACCATCTGTGAATCCAGGGGAATTTCTCCAAGAAAGGGAACATCCATTTGGTGAGCCATTTCCTTTCCCCCGCCTTTGCCAAAAATGGGAATATTTTTACCGCAATGGGGGCAGGCAAAACCACTCATGTTTTCAACCACACCCGTTATCTTCAGATTCACCTGCTTGCAGAAATTGATCGATTTCCTTACATCAGCCAGACTTATTTCTTGCGGTGTGGTGACGATAAGGGCCTCTGCATCCGGAATGGTTTGAGCCACGGTAAGGGGTTCATCACCTGTCCCGGGTGGGGAATCAACAATTAGATAATCCAGATCACCCCACTCTATGTCGGAGATAAATTGTCTTATGGCGCTAATTTTCAGCGGGCCCCGCCAGATGACAGCCGTGTCCTTATCCCCCAAAACCATTTCCAGCGAAACAATGGAGAGACGCTCAGAAAGACGATGGGGTCTGACTGCGCCTTCCCGGGGCATGTCCAGCCCCCCCTTGATATTCATAAGACGGGGGATGCTCGGCCCATGAAGATCAACATCCAAGAGGCCAACCTTTTTTTCATTTCTACTTAAAAGCAAAGACAAATAGCTTGCGACTGTACTTTTACCAACACCTCCCTTTCCGCTCATGACCAGAATCTTTCGTTTGATTCTGCTCAAATTATCCTCAATCATCTTGTCCTGCGCAGCCCTCTCCACGTCTCCAGGGGTGGCCGTGGTGGTATTTGCTTCGTTCATGCTAATTTTTCTCCTTTTGATCCGGCGTCCTGCGTTTCGCCATTCGACAAAAAGGCTGAACTAACCCGCCACAGAGAAGCGGGGAATGAACCCTCGACCACCTCTGGCGGATTAAACCATCAGCATAAAGCTGTTTGGGTTTAGACCTTTGACAGGTCAAACACGCAAACGGCTACAATTCGATTAATTCAATTGGTTCGAATTTTACACTGCATGACAAACAGGCACCAAAAATTTCGTTTAACTTAACCACAAAAAAAAGATTTTCAAGGACTCCATACAATATGCATTCGCTTTATGTCTCTCGCTTTAACCCATATTGTGTCCCGACGTGTCGGAATAGCGAGGCGCAGAAACCCTTCGTGAAACGCCCAGTTGGAGCGAATTTAAGACGTAGGCATATTCATAAATATGTTGAGGAACAAAATCGGGAAAAAAGCGTTGCAGCGAGGATTTTCAAGCCGCAGTAGGAGGCTACTGCACAATCTGGGTTAAAAACAGAAGAACCTCCTCACAACACAATACGTCATGCTGCAAGAAGGCCTCTGATAAAACCAAATGCTTTTCAATCAATCCAATTTTTTATAACTTGAGCCAGGAATCAGAGTACAGGGATTTTCCCAAAATAACCCGGGTGGTCTTCACATAGTCTGACAATGTCCAACCATCATTGGCTTCTTCAGGGAGGGACTTTTCATCAACCGCCTCATCATCCATCACCTTATGGATCAGCTCCACGATATCAGGCCTTTTTCCGCGGGCAAGGGCAATTAATCCATTATCATACGGATCCGCAATACAAGAATACATGCCGGCCCTCTCCAGCATGATCATATAGGTCTGATTCAGGATTGGCCGAAGATTATCCGGGGGGCCGTTTGAAATATTTGAGAGCCCACATGTGGATTTAACACCGGGCGCAATATCCTGAAGCATTTCCTGAAAGGCCATCAGGCTTAATGCCTGGGGCTGCTGGATGTTCACCGGCGTGACAATCCCGTCCACAAACATATCCTCATTGGGAACACCTGCCTCATTGGCCGCATAAATAAGCTCAACGGCCAGGGCAGCCCTTTCGTTTTCATCTCTTGGAAGACCTTCCGGTCCCCACATCAATGCCACCATTGCGGTCTTGTATTTGACGGCCAGCGGGATCATCTTTTCATATCGCTCCGGCCTGACCATAATCGAGTTGATAATGGCCTTTCCCTGATGGACGGCCAGGCCTGCCTCCATGGCCTCGATATTGGATGTATCAAGACACAGGGGCGGGGTATCACCGATGGCTTCCTGGACGGTCTTTACCACAAATTCCATCAATTCAGGCCCCCCTTTCCTTGCGGGGCCCAGATTGATATCGATCCAGTCCATTCCCGCTTCCTTCTGCCGTTTGGCCTCCTCGACAATCGGACCCGGATCCTTTTCCTTAAATGCCTTTCCAATGACATTACTGATTACATTCAAGCTTTCTCCAATTAATAACATGGGCACACTCCCTTTTAATAATGTGGTTATTTGGATTTTCTCTTATATGCTCGACAGGTTGCATCCGCCCCCTCCCCGCTCACGCAAGGGAAGGATTACCCATGAGAATAAAGCCTATGCCATGTCCTTTAGGAATTTAGGGATCAGCGACGCATCCCTGGGACCGATCAAAATCTCCCAGTCCCCCAACTCTTCCTCCATCTCACCGCTGATGGCTGCAGCGTAACCCGGTATAATAATTTTTTTATGGGCAATTTTATCTGCAATACCGCACTTTTTCACAAACATGCCCACTATATCTCCTGAAAACTTTCCGGCGGCCCAGGCGGTCATGACAGAAAGGCCCTCGGTGTCCATAATCAGGAGCCAGCTCGGCACCCGACTACCTTCGATTTCACCACTCACAATGAAGTAGGTCAAGGAGAAATTGGTGGTTACGAGCACCGGGGAATTTTCATCCGGTGTACCGATTTCATAAATGCCTTCTGTCACGGTCATCGGCCGCTGTGGATCCGTAAAGATATTCAACCGTTCTACCAATAATGGGAAAAGGCTCTCCCCTTTAAAATCCGAAAGCACCACGATCCCTGCATACTTGGCAATCAGCAATGAGGCGATAACCGTCTCCATATCTAAATTACCTGCCATTTCACAGGGAAACGATATTGTCGGAAACCCCAGAGACTTGTTTCCCGCCTTGAGCGCGGCCCTGCGCATGGCCACCTGGTCCTCAA
>Ga0272443_10003481_pt1 | contig 18511 bp, 10 predicted proteins | sample SSMAcet12_FD_193581 | JGI IMG/M metagenome (GOLD analysis project Ga0272443, IMG submission 193581) | Marine sediment archaeal communities from Little Sippewissett salt marsh, Falmouth, MA, United States - SSM-Acet-12 | ecosystem: Environmental > Aquatic > Marine > Wetlands > Sediment ... | reverse complement strand
GGCGAGCCCGCCGTCATGCGCAAGTCGCCGTAGTCGTCGTCAGCCGTTCCCCACACACCGTCCGGACCGGCGTCGGGATTCCGTGCAAAAAGTGGGTCGGCGTCGATGTTGCCCTCCCCATACCAGCCGCCCTGGATACAGGTATACCTGAATGTAGGGACGCTGTTCCCCCTGATTTCTATGGGTGTCCCCACGTTCGCCCAGAAAATGCTGTTAGTGGTGATTGGGCTGCTGTCGTGGTTGTAAATCGCGCTGCCGTAGTAGGCCGTATTGGCCATGAACGTGCAATTGGATACCGTTGGGCTGCTCTGGTAATTATCCATTCCGCCGCCGGATTCCACCGCCTCATTTCCAGAGAACGTGCAGTTGGTTACTATCGGGTCGCTCGTATGATTGAATACAGTGGCACCAGAAACGGCCGAGTTACCTGAGAATGTACAGTTCATTATGCTCGGATTGCTCTGATCATAGTTGTATATCCCTCCCCCGCTGCCATATGGACCTGTCGCCGAGTTCTCAAAGAAGATGCAGTTTGTCACCGTAGGGCTGCTGCTGGAGTTGGACATTCCTCCGCCACCAAGCCAGCCAGCACTATTATGCGAGAATGTGCATTGTGTCACCGTTGGGTTGCTTTGAGAGTTCACGATTCCGCCGCCTGCATTGTCGGATGAGTTTTCCGAGAATGTGCAACGTGTCAGGGTTGGGCTGCTTTGAGAGTTTCTCATCCCGCCACCTGATCCGGTGACCGAGTTGTCCGTGAAAGTGCAGTCAACTATCGTCGTGTCGCTCAGGACGTTGGACATCCCCCCGCCTCTGAGAGCGGTATTTTCCGTGAACGTATTGTTCCTTACCGTTGGGCTGCTGTCTTGGTTATACATCCCGCCGCCGTCGCCAACGGCCGAATTCCCTTTAAACGTGCAGTGTACTACCGTCGGGCTGGCAAAATTGTTGAACATCCCACCACCGCGATAGACCTGCCAGTAAGGACCATCTGCATTCCCACCCGTGACCGTGAATCCATCGAGCGTGGCTTCGTTGGCCCCGAGGACAACGTGGTAGGAATTGTCGGAGTTGTCGCCGGTGATGCCGATATCGCCGGACAGAGTGGTCTCATTGCCCGCAATGTCGCGGTCAGCCAAATCGAACGTGTTCGGATCTTCGTCGCCGACGAACCCGCCGTAGAGGTCCACGCCCTCTTTCATCACGAAGGAGATGGTTCGGTCCGTGCCGGCCGTCGGTTTGTACGTGCCGGTCGCCACCCAGATGTCGTCACCTGAAACGGCTGCTGCCAGCGCGTCCTGGAGGTCCGTATGGGCGTCGGCCCAGCTCGTGCCGTCGCCCGCGCCGGTGGCTGACGCGTCCACGAAGAGGACGGCTGCCTGGCTGGTGGATGCAAACCCGACGGTTGCCACGGCCAATGTTAGCAGCGTCGTGACAGCGCGGCGAGTCCCCCTGACCCCGACAAAGTTGCGGAGCGCGTTCATCGTGATTTTCTCCCACCCCCCGACCCTGCTCGTCGTTCGATTGGAAAGGCTGACTTGTCCATGGCAGGCCGGCCCGTGGAAAGAGCCTGCCCACCCGCTCGGAGCATCTACAGCCAAGCTGTACCATAGCAGACGATAGTCCGTATGTCAACCAAAAAGTTCTAAACGCGAATGTCTGGTCTGTGTCGTCTGTCACCCCGGTGTGGAGACGGTTTTTTCGCTCTCGCGGAAGCGTTGCTGTGCGGGCAGGCGGATGCGGAAGGTCGTGCCCTCGCCCGGCTGGCTCTCGACGACGGTGCGGCCGTGGTGTTCGCGGACGATCTTGCGCGCGACGGGCAGGCCGAGGCCCGTGCCGGCCTGGCCCTTGCTGGACGTGAACGGCTCGAAGATCTCCTCGACGCGGTCCGGCTCGATGCCCGGCCCGTTGTCCACGACGATAATGTCGGCGATGCCTTCCTCCGGGTGAAATTCGGTCGTCACGTGGACGACGCCGTTCTGCGGCTCGACCGATTCGATCGCGTTGTCGATGAGGTTGAGGGCTACCTGGCTGATGCCGTCCGGGTCGAGCGGGATGGGCGGCATCTGCTGCTCGAACTCGGTGACGAGGCGGATCTGGTGTTCTTCCGCCTTTTTCTGGAGACTGGCGACGGCTTCGGCGACGATCTGGTTGAGGTGCGAGGGGCGGAGGCTCGGCTGGCGGTCCTTGCTGAAGCTGAGCATGTTCATGGTCAGCTTCATGATCCGTTCGAGGTTGCGCTGGATCATTCCCCAGCCCTGCGACAGCATGTTGAAGTCCTGCTTGTCGAGGGCCATGTTGACCACGTCGGCGCCGGCCTGCATGCCTTGGAGGATGTTCTTGATGCTGTGCGAGAGGTAGGCCACCGTCTCGCCCGTGGCGACCAGGCGGGTCGTCTTCATCTGCTGCTGGACGAGGCGGGCGTTCTGGATCACCAGGCCGGTCATCTGCCCGATCGCGCTCATCAGGCGGAGTTGTTCCTGGGTGTAGCTGTGGGCCGAGGCCGTGCAGTCGATGTGGAGCACGCCCATGAGCAGGTCGCGCGCCATGATCGGCGCGCAGATGACCGACTGGAGGCCGAAGTCATGAATGCTGTCCTCGGCCCCCTCGGTCGCGAACCTTTTGTCGGTCATCGCGTTCGTGCAGAGGACCGACTCGCGGTGGTCGAGCACGTGCTGGATGATGCGCTTCGAGATCGTCACTTTGCCCTGCTGGGTGCGCAGGCCGCGGCGGTAGCGAACGACGTGCGGGACGAGGTCTTCGCCTTCGCGGTCGTAGAGCAGGATGAAGCCGCGGTCGACGGGAAGCTCCTCGAAGATGAGGTCCATGACGCGCTCGAGGAGCTGCTCGGGGTCGATCATGGCCCCGATGGCCGAGGTCAGCTCGGACATGACGCGCCAGGCGCGGGCGGCTTCGGTCAGTTCCGGCCCGGCGATGATGACGGATTCGTCGCTGGCTATCGACGAAAGGATGGCCGAGTCGAGATTGGCGCTGGTCACGTCCAGGTCGATCCGGTCGCGGACAGGTCCCGCGCGGCCGACGGGCGGCATCGAGGCGTCGCCGCTGTAGACCAGGAGGGTGGCGCCGATCTTGATCTGATCGCCGTGTTTGAGGCGGGTGGCTCCGCGGACGCGCGTGTTGTTCAGGTAGGTGCCGTTCGCGCTGCGCAGGTCCTCGAGCACCCAGAACTCCTGGTCCGGGCGCAGGCGCGCGTGGTGGCGCGAGACGGTGCGGTCCGACAGCGATATGTGCTCACTGTCGCGGCCGAGCACGGCCGGCGCGTCGTCGATGGTGAAGACGCGCCCCTTGTCCGGACCCTGCAAAACAACCAGCGTGGCCACGCTATTGTCCCCAACGGCCGCCGCTTGGCGGTGGAATTGTACGGAAAGCCGGCGACCGGTTTCGTGCGTCGGATGCTTGGATGTGTCCGGGCGGCCGGACGACTCCGGGAGCCACCCCCGACGGCGGCGCGTTCCGGTGAACAGAATCGCCCGCCGACCGCCCCCCACACTCGAAAACCCATTGTAGCGTGCGCCCTGAACGGGTCAATGCGGAGCGTTCGCTCGAAGGGCCGACGGTTCAGGGGAGGGGGATGTCCCAATAGAGCAGAGCGATGACGGCCACGCCCCAGAGCAGGACGGTCACGAAGAAGGGACGGTCCTTGAGGATCAGTTGGGTGGGGCCGGCCGCCTTGCCCAAACCGATGAGCATCGCGAACCGGAACACGCCGTAGACGACCAGCGGTAAGGTGTAGATGAGCGCGTGCTTGCGGTCGCCGAACGGCGAGGGCGTGGTCGTGTCCAGTGTGTAGAGAAGGAACGTGATGATCGCGATCCCGCCGGACGTGCTCAGCAGGTGCGTGAGCAGATCCGGCGTGTAGCGGGGGAGGGTGGGGCGGTGGGCGAGCAGATCGTCATCGTTGGCGAGCATGACGATCTCGCAGCGGCGCTTGCCGAAGCCTACGAACATGCAGAGCATGAACGTGCAGATGAGCAGCCAGGGCGACACGGGCACATCGATCGCATAGGCGCCGCCCAGAGCGCGGAGGACGAAGAGTATCGCGATGACCAGCACGTCGAGAATCATGCGGCGTTTGAACACGAGCGTGTAGCTCGTGGCGAGTATGAGATAAAACGTCAGTGTGAGGCTGAAACGATACGGCAACTGCGTGACGCTGAGCGCGAGGGCGCCGATCAGCAGCGCCGTGGCGATCGTGCCGGCAGCGGTAAAACTGACTGCGCCGCTGGCCAGCGGACGGTACTTTTTGGTGGGGTGCCGCCGGTCCCGGCCCACGTCGATCATGTCGTTGAAAATGTAGCCGGCCGAAGCTGTCAGGCAGAAGGCTGTAAACGCCAGCACCGACAGCCAGACGTCCCCCGGATCTCCGAGCCGGTCCCCGAAGGCCAGGGCGGCGAACACGAAGACGTTTTTAATCCAGTCAGCCGGGCGCAGCAGCCGTACGTAGGTCCACATGGCCGGATAGTTTAAATAGCGAGGAAGGGGATGCAAGCGGAGGGCTCGGCAAGAAGCCGGCCTCGGGCGGCGCCAATCTGTTCGGATCGACCCCCCTTGTCCGTCGATTGTTTGATAAGTGGGCCAACACAGTGGAACCAGAGGATATGATGGCGCGTCTCGGTTGCCGGGTCGCCGGTGGCATCACGCCACCGGCGACCCGTACTCCCCCTCCGAGAAAGCACCATTCCCGTTGTTGTGCACACACCCTTGAGCTGCGGCCGAAGCGGAGCCTGTCGGGTGTGTGATGTGTGGCCGCGCAACCTGTCGGCCGCACCAACCTTACGATATAAACCGCCCGTGCCAAACAAAGATGTGAAAGATTTGTCGCCAGTGTCTATCTGACGTTTTTACAAGGAGTTAGATGGGCGGATGACGACGTATAGTCGGTGAGGGAAGGTCCGTTTTCCAAATGGATTCACCAGAGGACGGCCCGGCCGCGCGGACCTTGACGGTCGCATCCAGCTTTTTACAGTACGTTCATGGCCAACGAGGTTATTTACGACGTACATACGCACGTGGGGATGGATTCTACCTTCTTCCTCAGCGGGTGGTGGCCCTATGCCGCCTCGGCCCGCGACCTGCTCGACCGCATGGACGCCGTGGGCGTCAGCCGGGCCGTCTGTTGCCCTTTTACCGTGCCGACCGCATTCGACCCGTTCACGTTCGCGGACCGCGGTGAACTCGTGTTGCTGCCCGACCGGTTCCCGTTCGACCGCGAGAACGCGCTGCTGGCCGACGAGCTGGCCAAGTTCGACTCGGACGGCCGACTTGCGATGCTGGCCATGTTCGACCCGTCCCGGTGTCTGCCGGCGCAGTTGGCCAGCCTCGAAAAGCTCGTTGGCCGGATCGCCGGCCTCAAGGTGCAGACGACGGTACTGCGTTCGTCGATCCGCGACCTGCTCGGTCCCGCGCGCGACGTGCTGGCCTTTGCCGAGGAGCACGACTTTCCGGTGCTCATTCACACGGCCGTCTATCCGGAGGACCGCTGGGCGCAGGTGACGGACTGTCTGGCTGTGGCCGAAGCATTCCCCCGCGTGCGGTTCGACCTGGCCCATTCGCTGCGGTTCGACCGCGAGGCCTTGCTCCGGGCCGCCGGCATGGGCAATGTCTGGGTCGATTGCGCCGCGCATTTGGCCCATTGCCACCTCGCCTGCCAGGACGCGCCTTTCGTGGCGGGGGCCGGCCGGCGGGTCGAGGCGGATTACCGGCGGCCGACCGATGTGCTCGAGACGATCCACGGACTGCTGGACGGACGGTTCATGTGGGGCTCGGACCACCCGTTCATGAGTTGGTGCGACAACGTGTTGGACCTCATCTACACCTATCAGGCCGAGGCGGAGGTGCTCCACGCGCTGCCCGCCCCCGTACGGGCTTCCATGGCCTGCACCGCCCCGGAGGCCTGGCTGCACGGGGCAAAGGTGGACACACCATGATCACGCTCCAAGGGCACGCGGCCTTGGTGACCGGTTCGAGCAAGGGCGTGGGCCGGGCGATCGCCGAGGCCTGTGCCGCGGCCGGCTGCGACGTCATCCTGAACGCGCGCACGTTGAGCTCCGATGCCCGGCAGGCGCTCGACGCCTGCCGCGCGCGGGGCGTGGCGGCCGAGTTCGTCCCCGCCGACCTGTCCGGCCCGACGCAGGACGTCGTCGAGGAGCTTTTCGAGGCGACGCTCGCGGCGCAGCCGGATACGGACATCCTCGTCAACAACGCCGGCCAGTACTTCGACGTGCCCTTCGAGCAGATGACGCTCGAGCGCTTCGAGACGACGCTCCGCCTCAACGTGACGGCGGGGTATTTCCTGACGCAGCGTTTCGCACGGCATTGGATCGAGCGGGGGACGGCCGGCCGCGTTTTGTTCATCGGGTCGGTCAATGGCCGGCTGGCCGAGGTCGATTCGACGGCCTACGACATCTCGAAGGGTGCGATCGAGATGATGGTCAAGACGCTGGCCGTCGCGTTGGCCCCGCGCGGGATTCGTGTCAATGGTTTGGCCCCCGGCCTGGTGCGTTCCGCGCAGACGAGCTGGCTGGACCGCGAGCCGGCCAAGGCACGCTGGATCGCCCACCACACGCCGAACGGGCAGATTCCGCCGGCCGCCGTCTGCGGTCCCGGCGCCGTCTACCTCGTCAGCGACCAGGCCGACCACGTCCAAGGCCACATGCTGCTCATCGACGGCGGCATCAGCGCCTGGCAGCATCCGGAGCCGATGTGAGAGAAACCATTTTTCGGGTAGCTGTTTGCGGGATTCCTGGGGCTGTTCATGCAGGTTCATGACATTCAAGGACTGAAGATTCCAGGGCGGGCAGGCCGGCGGGATCCTGGAAATCCTCGACATCTTTTCGGCATCACGAGCAAACCAGCCTGCGCATTTCCCGGCGGCCGACACTTCGTGCGAAGTGTGCCGGAACCGGGAAGGGGGGCGGGATGAATCGGGCCCGGCATGTCATCGGCGTGGATCTCGGCGGCCAGAGCGTCAAGCTGGCCGTCGTCGACGAAACCGCCCGCGTTTTTGAACGTGACCAGCAGCCGATCGACGCCGCGCAGCCGGAAGAAAAGATTCGCGCGCAGATCGTCGAGGCCGTCGAAGCGCTGCAGCGCAAGGCCCGTGCGAACGGACGCGAACCGGCCGCCGTCGGCATGGTTCTGCCCGGCTACATGGACCGGGATCGCACCCGTCTTGACTATGCAGCCAACCTGCCCATGCTCGGCGGGACGGGTTTTCTGGAGAAGCTCGGCCGCTCGCTGAACGTCCCGGTCGTGTTCGACGCGGACGCCAATGCGGCCGCCCTCGGCGAATACCGGTTCGGCGCGGGCCGCGGTGTGGGCCGTCTCCTTGTTGCGACGGTGGGGACCGGCGTCGGTGCGGGTGTGGTGATCGACGGGGCGATCCTTCGTGTCTGGAACCACATTGCCGGCTCGCTCGGCCATGTCATCGTCGATCCCAGGGGCCCGCGCTGTGCCTGCGGCGCGCGGGGCTGCCTCGAAGCGCACGCCTCGGGCCGGTCACTCGAGCGACGGGCCGCGGCGCTGGCCGACGCGGCTCCGGAAGGACGGCTCGCGGTGCTGCGCCGAGAGCAGGGGCGCCTGACCGGCGTCGAGGTCGCGCGCGCCCTGAGCGAGGGCGATCCCGACGCGCGCCGGGCCGTCGACGAGACCGGATGGTGGCTTGGGGTGGGGATTGCATCCTGGTCGGTAATCTATCGACCCGAGCGCGTCCTCGTCGGTGGTGGGGTGGCCGCCCTCGGCGATCCGTGGTTCGCCGCGGTCCGCCGCGGCCTTGCCGACGTCGGCCAGCCGGACGCGACCGCGAAACTGACGGTCGGCCCAGCCGCCCTGGGCGCAGACGCCGGTATCGTCGGTGCCGCCGCCATGGCGATGGACTGTCTTTGAAGGATCGCACGGCAGGCCGAGCAGGCGACCCATGAGCCGCTGCGATCACAAGGAAACGACCAGGGGTTCCGAATTCGTATCGGCCACCCGCCTTGCCATGGTCCCCGTGCCGTTTGCCGTTATAATCAAGATTTACCCTATCCTGGAGCCGTTAGGGGCAGGAAATCGCCATGGCAGAAAAGGTGACCCCATTGTCGGCGAGTCGGCCGGACGCGCGGGGGCGTTTCGGCCCGTTCGGCGGCCAGTACGTGCCCGAGACGCTCATGCCGGCCGTCCGCCAGTTGGCCGACGAGTACGAGCGCGCCCGGAACGACCCGGCCTTCTGGAACGAACTGAACGGCTACCTGAAAGACTACGTCGGCCGACCGAGCCCGCTCTATTTCGCCCGCCGGCTCACGGAGCGCCTCGGCGGCGCGCGGATCTACCTCAAGCGCGAAGACCTCAACCACACCGGCGCCCACAAGATCAACAACACGCTCGGCCAGGCGCTGTTGGCCGTGCGAATGGGCAAGCGGCGCATCATCGCCGAGACCGGTGCCGGGCAGCACGGCGTGGCGACCGCGACGGCGGCGGCCGTCCTGGGTCTCGAATGCGTCGTCTACATGGGCGTCGAGGACGTCCGCCGTCAGAAATTGAACGTTTTCCGGATGGAACTGCTCGGCACGCACGTCGTGCCCGTCGACAGCGGCCAGAAAACGCTCAAGGACGCCATCAACGAGGCGATGCGCGACTGGATGGGCAGTGTCGAAACCACCCACTACGTCATCGGCAGCGTGATGGGGCCGCACCCGTTCCCGGCCATCGTCTGCGATTTCCAGACGGTCGTCGGCCGGGAAACCCGCGCCCAATTTCTCGAGGCGACGGGTCGGCTGCCCGACCTGGCCGTCGCCTGCGTCGGGGGCGGCAGCAACGCGGCCGGCCTGTTCGTGCCTTTCATCGAGGATCGGTCGGTGCGTCTCGTCGGGGTCGAGGCGGGCGGCGAAGGGATCACGACGCAGCGGCACGCGGCCACTCTCGCCAAGGGGCGTCCCGGTATCCTGCACGGGATGTACACGTACGTGCTCCAGGACGACGACGGCCAGACTCAGCCCGTGCATTCGGTGTCGGCCGGCCTGGATTATCCCGGCGTCGGCCCGCTCCATTCGGCGTGGAAACAGAGCGGCCGGGTGACCTATGAGTCGGCCTGCGACGGGGAAGCGCTGGAGGCCTTCCAGTTGCTCAGCGAGACCGAGGGGATCATCCCCGCCCTGGAAAGCGCCCATGCCGTCGCGTACGTTGCCCGCGTCGCGCCAAGTTTGCCGCGCGACGAATCAATCGTCATCAACCTTTCGGGCCGCGGCGACAAGGACTGCGTCGAGGTCGCCCGCCTGCTGGGCAAACACATCGGCTGAGCAGACCCGCCCGTTCAGAAAACTACGCGAGACTGGCCGGCAGCTCCCGCAACAGTTCCGTGATGCGCACATTCGACGGGCAGACCTCGATGCATCGCCCGCACTGGTTGCAGCGTTTCGAGGGGTCGTAGCCGGCCTTGGCGTAGAGTTCGCGAGCGAGTTCCTTATCATCATACTGGTGGATGTAGGCGTGGTAGCGGATCATGTCGGTGACCGCGATGCGCTCGGGGCAGACCGGCTCGCACGCCCCGCAGAGGTGGCAGGCGCCGGCCAGTTCGAGCTTGACGATCGCGCGGAGCTCGCGCTGAGCCGCCGCGGACAGCTGCACGGACGGCAGGGCGAGCGTGCGCTGCATCTCATCGACGTTTTTGACGGCCGAGATGCAGGCGTCGATCCGTTTTTCGGTCAGGTGGAGCATCCAGAGCTTGGCGCGCTCCCATTCGTTGTAGGAGCCGCCCTCGGTGAGCCTGTCGAGCTTTTCCACGCGCCCTTCGGCAGAGCGGTTGATGATCCCCGTCGTCTTCATCGCAATGATGCCGACGTCGCGTTTTTTCAGGGCCGTCAGTTCGGGTTTCAGATTGTCGAAGGATTCGGGATTGACGCCCGGCATGATGAGGTCGATCCGCCAGGGGCCGCGCGTGTCGGCCTCGACGGCCGCGGCGAGGACCTCCTTCTGGTGCTTGTGCGTGCTGAAGCCGAAGTGCTTGGTTTTGCCCGCCTTGTGGGCCTTCTCGTGGGCCTCCCAGACTTCAAGGCAGTCGAAGATCCACGGGATCTCGATGCCGTGCATCATGTAGCAGTCGACCGCGTCGATCTTCATCCGGCCCAGCGACTCGTCGATCTTTTCCAGATAGAGCGCAGCCATTCGCTTGCCGGCCGGGCGCAGGTCGGGTTTTTCGCCCGTTGCCTTCTGTTTTTTGACCGCCTCGGCATGCAGCGCGAGCAGGTCGCCCTCGTCGTTGCCGAGATAATCCTTCATCGCCTTGCGGTAGAGCGCGACGACCTGCTCGTCGAGCCGGTCGAAGCCGGCGATCCCGCTGGCCTTGCTCGTAATCCAGAGCCGGTCGCGGAACTGCCCGAGGAAGTCGACCAGATCGACCTCGTAGTTGCCGTAACAGCGCGCGGCATCGTAATAGTTGACGCCGGAAGCCAGCATCCGGCGGAGCAGCACCGGCTCGCGGATCCAGCCGGCGACGATGCGGCTGACCATGAGGTTGGTGCGGCCCAGCCGCCGATAGGCCATCCGCGGGTTCTCGCTGAGATGGATGAGCTTGTCGGGATCGACCTCGACGTCGCCGAGCGCGTCGGTCGCCTGCACGTTCCCGTCCGCCGCAAGGTGCCCCGCTACCGCTGCCGTTCCTGCGGAGGCCGCGGCCGCCCTGAGAAACGCGCGTCGGTCGAGCTGATCGCCGTGGTCTACCATGGTAGGCCCCCTCCTTGTGTGTTGGGTCAGGATTCGCTGGCCGTTTTCTGCCAGGAGTATAGCGGCAGGGTGCATCGGCGGACAGGTGATGCACGTCCATACACGGCACTGTCCTGCGGCCGGGACGTTGTGCGGTGCATCAGTCGCGCTCAGGGCATCAAAACGGCGGACTGCCTGGCCAGCGAGGCGGGGCGGGGGATGGCGGCCACGACCGACCGGTAGAACGCCTCGCGGGGTCGGATCCTGGCCCGGGCCACGAGCCGGGCGATGTAGGCATCGCGTCGGCGGTTGAATTCCTCTTCCGCAAGCCGCTGAAGGATCTGCTGCTGGGCCTCCTCGAAGCCGAGCGTATGCGCGTCCGTGCGCTGGCCGCACTTGACGACGAAGAGCGCCTCGTCGGTCTCGACGACGTCGCTGTATTGGCCAGGCTCCAGGGAAAAGAGAACTTTTTCGGCTGGCGCCCAGCGGCCGGTCAATGCGCCGCGGCTGATCGGACCCCATGCGCCGCCCGCTTTGGCTCGAACCCCTTTGCAATAGGTACGCGCGACCTCGGCGAAATCGGTGCCCCGCGCCAGCGCGGCGCGGGCCTGTTCTAGCTGCGCGCTGGCCTGCTGCCGCGCTTCGGCGATCTCGTCGGCCGACGCGCGTTCGGGCGGCTTGCCGAGTTGTGCTTCCAGCGGGATCTCGATCAGAAAAAGCTCGGCCCGGGCCGGTGTGGTGAATGTGTCAAGGTGCGCCTGGTAATAGTTCATCAGCTCGCGCCGCGTCGGTTCGTGCGTGGCCGGCTGGAACCGGTCCCGCAGGAACTGCATCACCATGACCTGGCGCTTCGCGCGTTCGGTAACCTCTTCCATTGTCAGCTCGAGACGCTTCAGGTGCTCCTCGTAGCGGACCTGGACGCCGCCGAATCGACGGTTGATGACGTCGCGCACCATCCGATCGGCCTCTTTCTGGAAAGCTTCCTGGTAGCGCTCCTCGGTATAGGTCAACTGCGCCTGCTCGTAGACGACGGCCAAGCCGATCTGGAATTCGATCTGCTGGGCGAGCTCACGCTGCACATAGGCCTGGTAGGCGGGCGGTGGGAGCGTTTCAGCCTTGGCCTGGAAGTCGTCGAGGATTGGTTCGAGCACGTCCTGGACCGTGATCGTTTGGCGGTTGACGAACAGGACGGGGCTGCCGAAGGGATTCGGTCGAGTAGCGGCCTGCCCTTGGGCCTTTATTGCGGCCGCCGATGCGGGCTGGGTCGTCGCGGCCGACCGGTCGACGGCCGGGTGGTAGCGCCGCCGGTGAGCGGCCTCATGGTCTTTGTATTTGGGTTGGATCTCCGTCTCGCGGCAGGCCGACGCCAGCAGCAGCACGCAGGCCGCATACAGGCCAACCGTGTGTGCCCGGGAGCGTTGAGCGGAACGGTGGAAGGTCGTGTCGCTCATCGGGACGACATTGTAGAAACGCCCTGCTCTGCTTGCAACAACTTCCGCAGGACGGCGATCAGCGTGGCCGGCTCGAAGTACGCCTTATCGAGCCGCCAGTGGATCGTCGTCGCGTCGGCCATTCGTGGCGAGCCGGGGCCGCGCGCCAAAAGCGGCTCGACGCGCACCATCTCGCGGACGACGAAGACCAGGTCCGGCTCGCGCTGGGTGATCGATTTGATCCGATAGGGGGCCGCGAGGATCCGCAGTTCAGCCAGATCCAGCAGCGTACGGACGGATTCGGGGTAGGGCCCGAAGGCGTCCCGGATGTCCGTTTCGAGCTGCTCGAGATCCGCCCGCGTCCGGCAGCGGGCCAGCCGCCGGTAGATCTCCATGCGCTGCCGGTCCGAGGCGACATAGCTTTCGGGCACGTGGGCGGGGACCTCGAGTTCGAGGTGGACGGGCTCTACCACTTCGACCGGCTCGTGCTTCTGGCGGCGGACGGCCGCGTCGAGAAGCTGACAGTACATCTCGTACCCGACGGCCGCGATGTGGCCGGACTGTTCCGGTCCCAGGATGTTGCCCGCGCCGCGGATCTCCAGGTCGCGCAGGGCGATCCGGAAGCCGGCCCCGAGGTCGGAGAACTCCTCGATCGCTTTGAGTCTGCGGGCGGCCGTCGAGGAGAGCGTTTTGTTGCGGGAGACGAAGAGGTAGCAGCACGCGCGGTGCTTGTAGCGCCCGACGCGCCCGCGCAACTGGTGCAGTTCGGACAGGCCGAAACGGTCGGCCTGGTCGATCAGGATCGTGTTGCAGTTGGGGATGTCCAGGCCGGACTCGATGATCGTCGTGCAGACGAGCACGTCGATCTCGCGCCGGAAGAAGGCGAGCATTACCTTTTCGAGCGCGCGTTCGGGCATTTGGCCGTGGGCGACGGCGACGCGCGCCTCGGGGACGATCCGGCGCACGCGTTCGGCGAAGGACTCGATGTCGCGGACGAAGTTGTGCACGAAGAAGACCTGCCCCTCGCGGTTGAGCTCGGCCAGGATGGAATCCCGGACGAGCTCGTCGTTGAATCGCGTGACCCGTGTCACGATGCTGCGTCGGTCCAGCGGCGGGGTCTCGAGCGCGGCGATGTCGCGAATGCCGAGCAGCGCCATGTGGAGCGTGCGCGGGATGGGCGTTGCGCTCATCGTCAGAACGTCGACGGTGGTGCGGAAGCGTTTCAGCTTTTCCTTGTGCTCGACGCCGAAGCGCTGCTCCTCGTCGATGATCAGCAGGCCGAGGTTCTTGAAGCCGACGTCCCGGCTGAGCAGCCGGTGCGTTCCGATGAGGACGTCGACCTGCCCCGCGCGAGCGGCCTGGATGATCTGCTTCTGGGCGCGAGGGGTCTTGAACCGCGAGAGGCTTTCGATGAGGCAGGGGTAGTCGGCGAAGCGCTCGCGGAAGGTGCGCTCGTGCTGCTCGGCCAGGACCGTCGTGGGCACGAGGACGGCCACCTGCCGGCCGCCTTCGACGGCCTTGAAGGCCGCCCGCATCGCCAGCTCCGTCTTGCCGTACCCGACGTCCCCACAAAGCAGCCGATCCATCGGAACGGGTTTTTCCATGTCCCTTTTGATCTCGGCGGCCGCCCGGAGCTGGTCCTCCGTCTCCGTGTAGATGAAGCTTTCCTCGAACTCGCGCTGCCAGGGCGTGTCGGGCGGATACGTGATGCCCGGCCGGCTCCGGCGGGCGGCCTGGATGCGGAGCAGATCGGCCGCCAGGTCCGTGACCGCCTCCTCGACCCGCTGCTTGGTGCGTGCCCACCGCGTGCCGCCGAGCTTGCTCAAAGATGGTGCAGCCGTCCCGGCGCCGACGTACTTCTGGACGAGGTCGATCTGGGTGACGGGTACGTGCATCCGGGCGCGCTCGGCGAATTCGAGCGTGAGGAACTCGGCCGCTTTCTTCGACTCGCCCTTGCGCATCACGTGCAGTCCCAGGAACCGTGCGATCCCGTGGACGACGTGCACGACGTGGTCCCCGACGTTCAGGTCGAGCCAGGACTCGATCGGACGGGCGGCATGGATGCGGCGAAGCCGCCGGCGCTGCTGGTAGCGGTGGAAGACCTCATGGTGCCCAATAACGGTCATCCGACCGTCCGGCCAGTCGAACCCGTGGTGCATGAGGCCCACCGCCAGATGAAGTGTGGCCGGCCACGGGCCGACCGTGTCGGCCCAGAGCGCGCGGAAACGGTGTTGCTCTGCCTCGTTGTCGCAGAAGACAACGACCTCGCGCTCGAGGCTCAGCCGGCTCAGCTCCTTGAGTGCCTCGGCGGTGCTCGTTTCGAAACGGGCCAGACTCTGGACGCCGAAACGGAAGACCGAATCTCCGGCACCTCCATCCTCCTCGGCCTCGCCGGGCAGGCTGTGGAGGTGGAGTTGGGTAAATTCCCCGGTCCGCTGAAAAACCCGCTCGACCGTCTCCAGGTCGCCGCGGTCGCTCAGCCGCCTCCAGAACGTATGGCCCATCTCCTGGATCGTCCCGGCGTCGGCCAGAGCGATGAGCGCGTCGGCCGGCAGGTAGCTCAAGAAGCTCGTCGTTGTGATTGCGTCTTCCGGTGGCTGTAAATCGCTACGCGATGGGTTCTTGTCGTTATCCGGGTACTGAAGGCCGGGTACGCCGGCCACGCGCAGAACGGACAGTTCCCGGTCCGAGCGCTGCGTGCCGATCTCGAACGCGCGGATCGACTCGATCGTGTCGCCGTAAAAGTCGATGCGGTACGGGTCCGGCTCAGCCGGCGGATAGACGTCGAGGATGTCGCCGCGGAGGGCGAAATCGCCGGGCGACTCGACCTGGTCGAGCCGCGTGTACCCATGACGGGCGAGCCAGTCTGCCAGCGCGCGCGGGTCCTCGTGCTGCCCGACGGTAAGCGTCAGCAGGGCCGCGCGAAGGGCCTCCGGCGCGGGCACCGGCTGCATGAGCGCCTGGATCGGCGCGACGATGATCGGCGGCGCGTCGGTACTACGGCCCGGATCGGCCGGGGAGGTCACATCCTGGAGGTGCGCACAAAGGCGGATCCGTTCGGCGTGGATTTCATCGCTGGCCGCTCCCTGGCCGGCAAGCGTTTCGAACGCGCTGAGCAGCGCTGCATCCGCGCCACAGAACAGTTCCAGTTCGTCGCGAACTTCGTCAGCCTGATCGAGATGGGCGGTGACGTAGAGAAGAGGCCGATTCAGGCGGCGGGCGGCCGTGCCGGCCAAAATGGGCGCGAACGCCCCCCATAGCCCGTCCGCCGCGACCACCCCCGATGCGTCGTCGCCGACACGCTCGCCGGTCGCGCGGATCCGGGCCAGCAGGGCACGAAACGTGCCATGTTGCGTCAGACGTTCAGCGACGCTCGGCACACCCTTATGCTAACGCGCCCGCACGCGGTCGGCCAGCGCGATCGGGATGAGCCAAAGCTCGGCTTATCGGTTGGGACGGGCGTCCCGCCCGTCATGAGACGCGCCTGCACGCGGTCGGCCAGCGCGATCGGGATGAGCCAAAGCTCGGCTTATCGGTTGGGACGGGCGTCCCGCCCGTCATGAGACGCGCCCGCACGCGGTCGGCCAGCGCGATCGGGATGAGCCAAAGCTCGGCTTATCGGGTGGGACGGGCGTCCCACCCGTCATGAGAGTCTCCATGATAAACCTGCCTCATGGCAGGGGTGGTTGGTGGAGCATCGCTCGGTTCGTACAATGACACATCAGGCAATGAGACCCGCGTTCAGCAATGCGTCCTGTTAGCCCGCTTGGCAGAGTTCGTTGAAGTCAATCGCCCGGCGGGTCTTTGGCATGCGTGGGCGTTGGGAATTGGAGAAGCGGCGAGTGTCGGATTGCTACGACGTCATCGTGGTCGGCGGAGGGCATGCGGGTGCTGAGGCGGCCTGGGCGGCCGCTCGGCTCGGTTGCCGCACCGCCCTGGTGACGATGTCCGTCGAGGCGATCGGCCGGATGTCGTGCAACCCGGCCATAGGCGGCGTCGGGAAGGGCCACATGGTCCGCGAGATCGACGCGCTTGGCGGGCTCATGGGCCTGGCCGCCGACGCGGGCGGTATCCAGTTTCGGATGCTGAACCGCAGCAAAGGACCGGCCGTCTGGGCACACCGCGCTCAGGCGGATCGCACGCTTTACGCGCGGGCGGTGCAGGCGATGCTCGAATCCGTCCCCTCGCTCGAGATCATCGAAGGGATCGTCGACGACCTGCTGGCCGACCCGGCTGCAGACCGTGGCCCGGATGCCGGACGGTTCACTTGGGTGGTCCGCGGCGTTCGGCTGGCGGACGGGCGAGCGCTGTCAGCCTCCGCCGTGATCGTGACGGCCGGCACATTCCTGCGCGGCCTCATGCACTGCGGTTCGCAAAAAACCGTGGGCGGGCGCATCGGGGAGCCGGCCGCCAACCGGCTCAGCGAAAGTCTCGAACGATTGGGTCTGATTCTTGGCCGACTGAAGACGGGCACCCCGCCGCGGATCGAGTCCGATTCGATCGACCGCGCGAATTTGGCCGTCCAGACCGGTGAGGAGCCGGTCAGTCCCTTCTCGTTTCTGACCGACCGGATCGATCGGCCGCAGATCGATTGCTGGATCACCAGCACCAACGCGAAAAGCCACGAGCTCATCCGCGCCAACATCGCGCGCGCGCCGATGTTCAGCGGCCAGATCCAGTCGCGCGGCCCGCGCTATTGCCCCAGTATCGAGGACAAGGTGATGCGATTCCCCGAGCGGGACGCGCACCAGATCTTCCTGGAACCGGAGGGCTACGACAGCGCGTGGGTCTACTGCAACGGGATCGCGACGTCGTTGCCGATCGACGTGCAGGAGGCGATGGTCCATTCGATCGTCGGACTTGAACGCGCGCGGATCGCCCAGTACGGCTACGCCATCGAGTACGACTGGGTGCCGACCGACCAGATCGACGCGACGCTCGAGACCAAGCGGGTCGCGGGTCTGTTTCTGGCCGGCCAGGTCAACGGGACGAGCGGATACGAGGAGGCCGCCGCCCAGGGGTTGATGGCCGCCCTGAACGCGGTCGCCCGACTCCGAGGCCGGCCGACCGTCGTCCTGGGACGCGACGAGGCGTACATCGGGGTGATGATCGACGATCTCGTGACCCGCCCCCCGGACGAGCCCTACCGCATGTTCACGTCGCGGGCCGAGTACCGGCTCCACCTGCGAAGCGACAACGCCGACATTCGCCTGACCCCCCTCGGCCGGCGCATCGGGCTCGTCGACGACGCGCGCTGGGCGCGGTTTGAGACCAAGAAGGCCTCCATCGATGCGCTCACCGCGGCGTTGCAACGCCACCGTCACGACGGCCGACTGCTTATCGAATGGCTCGCCCGCCCCGAGGTGCAGCTCGAAACGCTCTGCGCCCAGGCGGGGGGCCCGGCGGTGTCGGCCTTTTCGCAAGAGGTCCGCCTGGCCGTTCAGATCGCCGTCAAGTACGCCGGCTACCTGGCCCGCGAGCAACGGCTCATCGCGCGCGGCCGCCAGATGGAAACGCGCCGCATCCCGGTCGGCTTCGACTACGGCCGCATCGCGCAGCTCCGTCACGAGGCCCGGGAAAAACTCGCCCGGTTCCGCCCCCACAGCTTGGGGCAGGCCGCCCGCATCAGCGGGATCAGCCCGGCCGACATCGCTACCCTCTCACTCCACCTGGCCCAGTGGCCGGCCTGAACGGGCCGGCTTGTATGGCGGAATCCCTTTGGGACAGTTTTATGGGGCGTTCGTGTACGGACTGCATGAGTGCGCATGTTTTTTTCCATCTGTTCGTTTGCATTTTTTGTTTACATTTCACATTTTTTTCTTGACGCGATACCGCTTCTATTAGTAATGTAGTCTGGGTAACATGGGAAACTTGGGGAAAGTGTCGTTGTATCGGACGGTCGAGGCCACACCGGCGCCTGCGGGTCGGCGGCAAAGGCTCAGCGAGGTCACGTGATGAACACGAAGCGCGTCTACACGACGGGCGAGGTGGCCGAGATCTGCAAGGTCAGCCAGCAGACAGTGATTCGTTGCTTCGATAGCGGCAAGCTGAAGGGTTTTCGCGTTCCGGGCTCGCGGTTTCGACGGATCCCGCACGACGCGCTCGTGCAGTTCATGAAAGACAACGACATTCCGCTGGACCACCTCGATACGGGCAAGCGGCGGGTTCTCGTGGTCGATGACGACGAGGCGATCCTCGAGATGCTCGTGGAGCTTCTCGAGCGCGACGGACGCTTCGAGGTGCGCGTCGCCCGCGGCGGTTACGAAGCGGGGCTCGTGACGCAGGAGTTCGAGCCGGACGTCATCGTCCTCGATTACAAGTTGCCCGACATCAACGGCAACGAGGTCTGCCGGATCATTCGGCGGAACCCGAGCTTCTCGCGG
>Ga0272443_10003479_pt1 | contig 18512 bp, 3 predicted proteins | sample SSMAcet12_FD_193581 | JGI IMG/M metagenome (GOLD analysis project Ga0272443, IMG submission 193581) | Marine sediment archaeal communities from Little Sippewissett salt marsh, Falmouth, MA, United States - SSM-Acet-12 | ecosystem: Environmental > Aquatic > Marine > Wetlands > Sediment ... | reverse complement strand
ACAGCGTTGTCCGCTGAGGAAAATTGGCCGGCAATTCTTATATTCCGGGCGGATACCAGGCGTGTCAGGAAATTCCGGCTGAACTCTTTACTGATCTGGAAATAACTGCTCAATTTGCCATCATAATTGCCCAGATCGAACAAAAGATTATCGACTGCATATTCGATTAGAATGGAGTTGAGCGGTCTCAAGCATGCACCGGCCCCGAATGAATACCCGGTAGCGGTATTCTTTTTTTCCTGCGAGAGAACCTTAAACCAGTTGCTCATATCGTCGGCTTGATCCCAGGCAATAGTGTTGTTTTTATTCTCCCATCGATTGATAAATCGCGCATTAATTCCAAGAGCGAGTCGATTAAACAGCTCATTGGAAATCCCCACCATTACTACTGCCTCGGTGTTTTGTTTTGCATACAGATCAACCTGTTCCGTGGAATCGTTTTTTTCGGTAGGTGTGAGTTCAAGATCGATAAATGAAGTTGCATAGGCGGCCACCGCGAATTTTTTGAATGCAATCCCGAGTGCGGGTGATATTTTAATTTCGGCCCGCTTGTCTTCGAGCGAGTTAAACTCGTCAATAGTATTTTTTCGTTTTTCAGGAGAGAGATTCGACCAGTCGCTCAAAGCCGGAGAATTATTATCAATAAATTTGAAAAAATCACTGTTTTTTCCGTCGATGGTAAACCCAACACCTCCCAGCTTCAAACGAAATCCGCTAAAACTCAGACGCGCCGGATTCGTGATTAAATTATCGATACCATCATTGGTATTTACCAGAACGCCGCCGGTGGCGATTGTTTCGGTCAGGACCTGACTGCTGGCGTCGGTGGCAAAAGCAAATACTATTGCTATTGCCAGAAGCACCCAAAGCATTTGGCGAAGTTTTTTTACGATGGTCAGGGTTGAGAATTTCTTCGAGTCAAACATTTTGTCTCCTTTCTTTGTCTGTATGGCTGTTTATGCTCATTTGCAATACAGGCGAGCGGGTTGAGAAAACGTTTGCACGATTTTTTTATGAGACTACTCCGATGAACTTAAAGATCTATTTTAATACTATTAAAAAGATTCGGTACATTAAAAAAGCTGGGAGACAGGGAGGCGTCTTGATGCGGTTTCGTAACACCTTGTACCCAGGTGAATTACGCAATTAACCTCTTGTAATACAAGAGAATTATTTTTTATTTCGTTTGATATTTTTTGGTCAGTTTTGCCCTCTTTTTACATCGATTTGACATTTATTTGGCACAAAATATCGATACCTGACCACCGAGAAAAGATTCCATTACTTTTAATTATTCCTTCCGTTTTTCTGTACTTCTCTCCAGTGCGATTTTACCAACTCGAACACAAATTCCCGTTAGGCAGAATTTAATGTAATTCCGGCTTGTGTTCGAACAACAGCATGAGACAACGAAGTAATAGACATATCTTATGATAAAAAATCATATTTGGAAAAATCAGGTTAAATAGGTTGACAAATTTCAGTTCATATTTTATTTTTTTCTGTATTTTGGGAATCGGTTGTTATTGAATTTATTACATCTGGGAAAAGTTTTTTATAAAAGATTAACAAGTTTGTATTAGTCACTGTCAGCAATGTATTACATTGGATTTTTTGATTTAATTTAATTATAAGACCAATGTTGTGGATATAAAACGAGTTTAAGCGGTTTAAATTTTGTAACTATATTTTTTGATTGGATAATTATTTTCGCGAAAAATCTACATTAAATACCTAAAGGGAGATCCTATGTGTATACGGAACCTTTTATTAATCATCATCTCAATCCTTGTATTATCCAATAATGGAAATGCCTTGGATGATGGAAGACCGAAATTGGTATTTTCTTTAAATCAGGTGGCGAGTAAATACAACATCGTGTATAAAGAGCAATATTCGCAATTGCTTTCTCAGCGCGTTATTGAGGATAAGGCGCGTGGGGAAGCCAATCGCCAGGCTACCGAAGAAGGCTTAAAGATTGCGAACCAATTTAATATGCGAATTCGTCATGACAGTCTTTTATTTGTAGGCGCGGCTCTTACCGAGATGGATTCACAAGGACTAAAACAGATTGAGGAAAATCTTGAAATCTACGGATCAGTATCACACGATCCTAATAATAGGAACATCTATTTTGAGATACCGATTTCCAAAATTGAGGAGATTTCGCAGAGAGATGAAATCTTGTGGTTATTTCAGCCCGTTCTTCAGGATATCAATGCAGAAACATCTGAGGTACGTGACTTCCCCGATTCGCCATACGGTACTTATTCGAAGGGCTGGAACTTATCCAGGGCTGATATTTGGAAAAATATGGGTTATGACGGCACAGGCATAAAAATAGGGATAATTGATACTGATAATGAAAGTGGTGGATTTATAAATCTTGCTGACTTAACAGATCCCGGAGTTGGTGAACTACCTGCTTATTTAAATGATGGTCAGCACACGGCGGGATTTCCGTCAGCAGCCTGGCCTGGTCCAGCCGATCATGGATCAAGTTGCGCGCAAGTCATTCATGAAATCGCCCCTGGGGCTGAACTTTTTCTGGCAGTTACGCGGCACAGTAGCGATTTCTCAGAGGCAACCGAATGGCTAAAATCAAATGGAGTGAATATTATAAGTAGATCTCTAGGTAGTTACGTTGGACCATTTGATGGGACAAATTCTATTTCACAGACTATAGAATCCTTATGGGATGACGACAATATTCTATTTATTAATTCCGCTGGGAATTCAGGGGAAGATCATTGGTCCGGAGTGGCAAGCGACGTGGATAATAATGATATGATTGAATATGATGGCACGTTTATAGAACTACTACACTATAATCATTCTTGGTCAGATATTTCGCCTGCAAAACTCAATATAACTCTAAGTTGGTGGAACTCTGACTCTTACACCGAAGACGACTATGAATTGATCTTATACAGACCAGGGGCTTCTGAAATACGTAGTGGGAATTTGGGCGCAAACATTGCTGCAGCCCTGCTGTCATATAATATAACAACGAATGGCGATTATTATCTTGGGATTAGGCGTAAGCGTGAAGATGTCGATCCAAATGGATTTCTTAAACTTTTTGGAATCGATTACTTTAACGAAAGTAACGTGGCAGTTAGAGAGGGTTCAATTAATGCCGAATGTAATACTCAACATTGCCTTGCCATTGGCGCATTTCAGCTTGATGGTAGTGACGATTTGTTTGAATTTTGGCCTTACTATCTTGCGGACTACAGTAGTTGCGGACCTACCGAAAATGATCCACCCATATCAAAACCAGAATTGCTATCGTTTGCGGGAGTAGAATGCGTAAATAGCAGAAACAACTTCTTCAGCGGAACCTCTTGCGCTGCACCACATGCAGCAGGACTTGCGGCTTTGGTATGGGATCGACTTGATAATGATAATGCCGTAACAAATGAAGATGTTTGGAACAATCTCATAGATAATGATAATACGCGTTATTTAGATTTTCAATCGGAAAACTATTGCCAAGGCTATGGGCTTACAATGCTCAAAGATCTGGGTAGTCAAATTGGATACGAACCAAATAACAGTATTAATGAAGCGTTCGAACCAAAAACTTCGAGATTCAATTATGTGATGCCGGGAGAACGCATACATGAAAATTTCCATCAAAATGGTGATATCGATTATTATGAGTTTATGGTTAGAAAAGTAAATCAAAACTCACAACTCGATCCTCCCTTTCGTGTAGTGAATAGTGTGAGTCTTGAAAATCGAGAAATATACTGTAATCCCGAAATACAATTAATTCAGTTGGTGGACAACAATGAGTTCGTTTTAATGGAGGGGAATGATCTCATACAATATGACTTCAATTTGAACAACGAGCATTACTTCATTCGTATTTGTAATACTACCGGACACTATGGCGAGAATACCGGATATGATATCGCCTTTCTATATGATCGAAATGTCTCTTACCAATTGACACCTGTAAGTATTTTTAGCAAGCCGGCCTATAATCCAGGCGAGGTAATAAATCAAATTATTTCAATCCAGGATCAAAGCGGAAGTTTTATTAATGGTTGCGATGTCTGGGTTAATGTCAATGGCCATTCGTATTATGCGGCCCCGCTCGGTAGCGGTAATTATCAAGCCATTTATTATATAGGTGAATCTGGTTCCTATCCTGTATCGGTAGATGTCACCCATCCAAAATACCCATCTGCAGTCGAGCAAACTTCGGTCATTGTGCTCTCGGATGAAATCACTATATCCGCCGAGTTGACTCCAACCTCTTGTCTACCAGGGCAAATAGTTAACTGCGAAGGCCTGGTTTTAGATGATCAAGGTAATGGCCTGCAGGATTTGGCAGTTAATATTGTTATATATCCCGGTGGGCTGGCTTTACCAAATCCGCCTATTACAGGTGTTGATGGAAGTTTTAGCATAAATTTCAATGCCCCAGGCGAACCCGGTACTTACAGTGTAGTGCTTTCGGCAGTATTAAACCACGCCAGTGGCGAATTATCGATTCCACTGATAGTAACTGATCCAGTACCCGGAAATGACTGGGGGGTAACATATTTTGATATAGGATCACCCGTTATTCCACTTGGGAGTACTGTACAATTACAGGCCTCATTTCAAAATTTCGGTCAATTTACGGGGACTAATATTCCTGTGGTTTTAAGGCTTAGGAGACCGGATGGCACCGAATATGACTCTTATACTGAGTACCATACGCTTGATGCTGGATATGCGAATAGCATTGCTCATACATTTAGTGTAGGGGCCAGTCAACCATCAGGGGATTGGACATGTGAAGTTTATATAGATCTGACTACTGATGAAAATCCGTCTAATAACTATGATTCGCGACCATTGTGGGTAGGTAATTATCCGCAATACTATCGATGGAAACTGGATGGAAGTATAGTTGGCTTTTCAAGCCCCTGGTCAACAACTTTCAGTTACGGCGGCTATATGGTAGAGCTCAAACACGTAGGCTCAAATTATGCTCGTTTTGACATTAAAAGAAGCAATGGTTCAATGATATCGGCTGACGAAAATATTTACCTTAATACTCCAAAGCTATTTGACGCTAATCAACTTTGTGTGCTGCTAACAATTGCGGATGACGATGACAATCTTGCGTATATAAATATAGGACCGCATACAACTGAACTGACTGTAAGCCCAATTGTCACTGTCGGGCATCAGGGTGAGAATATCGAAACGCAATTAATTCTTTCATCAACCACTGTCGGAAATGATTGGATATATCATTTTGAGGGTGGGGATTATCATCTAGGCTGGCCGTGGGCACACAGTGTAAGCCCATCCAGCACAGCACACAGTATATTTACCATTCCGGTTGGTACCCCCCCCGGGCCGAGTTATCAGCAAAGAATTGGGCTTGATGCAAATGATGATTTTATTTATGTGGCGTTTTGCGATATAGAGATCTTGGAAGGACATAATGTCAGGGCCCATAGTCTTAGTCTACCCAACGGGACGAACTATAGCATTGGGGATAATGTTCCAATTACTGCAACTATCCACAATAATGGCGGATATAATGAAGCCTATATACCTGTAGTAATTGAAATTGTCGGTTCCGATGATTTTATCGATAGTATGGGAACGTCAGTTTCTCTTAATATCGATCAATCAACGACAGTACAGTTCAATTTCGGGACTAGCGGGTTGTCAGGAGGAAGTTATAGCATTAAAATTTGTACTGACCTGCCGCAAGATGTAAATTCAGGTGACGACTGCACAGCGACCGGTCAGATTGATTTAGCTTTTCCCCCGACCTTATTTGTAAATTTAATGCCATCGTCATACGAATACGAACAGGGATCGTATTTGGGTGTGGATGTCTCTGTTACGGCTGATGGGGAGCCTATTGACGATGCCAATGTGTTATTAAAAATTGAAAATCCGACGGGTGATACTTCAACATATCCGCTTGAATACACTGATAACTCATATTCGGACAGCATTTCCGTATATGATGTTGGCAATTATGAAATATGGGCGTCGGCGATTCGATCGGGATACGTATCAGGACTTAGCAATAAAGAGACTATTGATGTCACCAATGTTTTTCCTGAAACATATATCATCGGTAGTAGCCCTATAGAAGGCTCAATTATTTCTTCAGATTCCACACGGTTTTTCTGGCAAGGATCTGACGCCGGGGATCCAACCGAAGATCTGGTATATCAATATGCCCTCATGTATGTGGATGAGACCTATTTTTTGGATTGGGTGAGTGGGCCCGAAACAATGAGCGACTTAACCGATTTGCCCGAAAGTGTCTTTGTATTTCTGGCAAGAACCGTCGATACCGATGGCGCTGCGGATCTAACTCCTGCCCGTCGGCAGTTTTCAGTCCGTTACAATGACTTGGCATTCGGGGAATTCATGTTTAACCCCGAAAATCCAGTCGAAGGCGATATAGTTACAATTCAAGCATTCGTTATTAGAAACAACAATGTTGATGAATCTTATGTAGCCAGTACGGTTGTGCGCTTTTGGGATGGTATTCCGGATGATAATCAGGTAGGCAGTGATGTGGTTGCTGATTTCATTTTATCGGATACTACTACGGTTAGCGTAGATTGGAATACCATGAACGAAGAAGGAGAACACATTATTTACTGTACCATCGATCCGGATGATGATATCACGGAATTCAATGAAAATAATAATATGATATCACAAAATCTTTCTGTACGCAATCAATTGGAAGAATTGATAGTCGATCCGTTGCAATTGGAAATAACATACGTTGAGGGTGCGACATCTCCTGTATTAGAAACTCTTCACATAAGTACAGACGGGGATCCGGTAGATGTATTCATTTTATCAGATTCCAGTTGGCTTGTTGCAGAATCTACTTATATCACTACACCACAAGATGTAATTATATCTATTGATGCATCAAGTCTGGACGTTGGAATTCATCAGGCATATGTAACTTTGGAATCGATAGGAGCAAGTAATTCGCCCCTTCTAATCAATGTTAATGTAAATGTAGTTTCTGAGCATTCGTGCCAAAGCCTTTTTGTCAGTAATGATGGCAGCGATCTTTCTGGTGACGGTAGCGAATTGAATCCATTTCAAACTGTTCAGTATGCCATCGACGTTTCGAATACATGTGATACCATCTATGTTATGCCCGGTACTTATAATGAACGCTTCATGATTTTAGGCAAATCTCCTGCTATAATTTCCACAGCCGGTCCGGCTTCGACATTTTTGACCGCAGATGTTGATAGAAGGGTGATTACTATCGCCGATTGTCCAGATACAGTAAGTATTATTGGATTCGACATCAGCGGCGGTGTTTCACTGGGCGATACACTTGGTGATTGGGGTGCCGGTATCTTGACCTACAATTCAAATCTAAAAATCGATAGCTGTATAATCCATGATAATATTGATGATACCGCTTATACTTTATATGATGGAGGTGGGGGTATCTTTGCCTACAATAGCTACCTATCAGTGGAGAACTGCGAGATTTATAACAACTCGGCCGCATATTCTGCCGGTGGTGGTATTTATTTCAAGGCCGGTTCCTATGGTAGTATAAAACATAATTACATTCATGATAATTTCGGCAGTTTCGGTGGTGGAATTATGGCTTCCACCGGGGCGACAGGCGGAGATATCGAGTTTAATGTAATTTGCAATAATACTTCCTCCAATGATGGTGGCGGTATTTATTTGTTTGATACAGCAAATATGGGGACAACATATAATATCATTAACAATACCATAACTAATAATGTTGCCGCATATTCCGGTACAGGAATTAATGCTGTAATGGTAGGTATAAACGGCGTTCAAAACGTAGTAGCCTACAACTGCGTTTTTGAACCCGATCAAGCGGTAGACGCCGGTAATGTCTGTTTATTGGATTGCGGAAGTATTATATGGGATTGTAATAATGTATTTTCCGAAATATTGCCCGACTCCTGCAATGTTCCTCTTTACTGCGGAATAGAGCCAATTCCCGATGGTAATATTACCGAGAATCCTTTGTTCTGTGAAGAGTCTTGCGGGTTGGAAAATCTGCATCTTTCGGCTAATTCACCCTGCGCGGCAGATAATCCATTAAATCCTTGCGGCGGTTTAATAGGTGCGCTTCCGGTCGATTTTTCCTGTGGCGCTGAACTTGATTACATTGTAATAGAAGGTCCCGACGAAATGCCGGAAACATCGACTGAGCAATATCGATGTCATGCCTACTATACTGACTACAGCGATAGATATATTGATTCCTGCGATGTTACATGGTCGCATGACTGTCAACCTTACGGTGAAATCGATAATTGTGGTGAGTTCACCACGTTTGACGTTTCGGATACCGTTTCCTGTCACATCTATTCCGAATATGCCGAAGGTGATATTACACGAGATACAGTTTTGGATATCACTATTTATCCGTTGGATTGCTGTATCGATGTTGCTGAAGTTGCGGGGACGACTGGTATGCCTGTTGGCGTACCTGTTCTGGCAAAATGCGAAATATCAGGTGTCGCAGGAGTTGAGTTCCATGCAGATTATGATGCATCGGTTATACTATGCGATTCATTAACATCGAATATTTTTGACGATCCAACGCCGAATTGCGAGACCGAAGCACTTCACTTCATTTGGGATGATTTCATAAATCCCGTTGATCTGTCCGATTCTGATACACTTATGGTTTTATGGTTTACTTGTATTGGTGGAATCGGCGATACCGGTTGGATTTATTGCCAGGATAATATCGAGTTTGTTGATTCCGAAGGGGAACCGATACCCGATATTTCCTGTTGTGACGGATTCGTCTATATTCCGCCGTGTAACGATATCTCTGGTAATATCGTTTATTACGATTCGGTAACAGCTATTCCTGATGTGAATATTGACTTGTTCGGAAATCAGTCCGGTTTGGATTCGACCGATACATACGGAGACTATTATTTCGAGTGCCTCGATCCCGGTGATTATACGATTCTTCCGACAAGAATCGACGATGACCTAGGTGTTTCGGTATCCGATATCATCAAAATAAGAAGACTGCTGGCCTATATTGAACCGTTTGATAACGCCTATAAATGTATTGCCGCCGATGTGAATTGTGACTGTCGGATCTCTGTGGCTGATGTTATAAAGTTGCGTAGATATTTGGCTCATATCGAGGATATTGAATGTGGTAATTGGCGTTTCATTGATGCCGATTATATTATGGAATGTGACGAATATTGTACTGACTTCGATGACTACTGTCCATTTCCTGAATCTATTTTTGTTTCCATTTCAGGTCAAAATATAAATGATGCTGACTTTATTGGAATCAGAATCGGTGATGTTAATAATACTTGGAGTCCGACCGCAGCTGCGAAATTATCCGACGCTTTATCGAAAAAGCTGGAAATAGAAGACATGCTGTCCTCTCCCGGAGAAATCGTCGCCATGCCGATTATGATTAGTGACGATATCAATTTGGCTGGCATTGAAATGCATTTGAAATACGATTCCGATCAATTGAATTTCATGGGTGTTCAGTCCGAATTGCCCGGTGAGATAACGCTTGGAAGTAATGACGAGTCAATTCATATTGTATGGGAAGATATTAACCGCACGATAAAAGCTTCGATTGAAGAACCATTATTCATATTGACGTTTAGGATCGAGGATAATTTCAAATCGGAAACTTCAGTAAATATTACCGGTGCCGAGATTGTTGATGATGAGGGCCGACCATTTAATCTTGAATTTCATCATGGTATTGTTAGCAGGTATGACTTTGCGTCGGAAGGATCATCGATGCCTAAGGAATATTGTCTCGAGCAGAATCGACCGAATCCGTTTAATCCAATTACGGAAATCAGATTTAGTCTGCCAGAACCGAGTGAAGTTAGTCTGGAGATCTTTAACATCATGGGACAGAAAGTTAAGACGCTGGTTGAGGGTCACCTCGACGCAGGTTTCCATTCGTATAGCTGGGATGCCACCGGATATTCGAGCGGGATTTACTTCACGAGATTAAAAGCAAATGTATTTACGGATACAAAAAAGATGATTTTACTTAAATAAAAGGAGGTGGTAAGGCAGAAATTACTCAAGTAATAGTAAAGCCCGGTGTTGATGTGCTCCCACCGGGTTTTGTTATATTTATTTACCAAAATGCTTAAACATGTCCGAATAAGGTGTGCGAAGCCTAATCTGTGTAAGTCATATTAGCATAATGTATTAGGGGAGAGGTAGGTCTTAAATGCTACAAAATTATGTCAACAAGCATATTTGGGGGTAAAAACGAATGTTGAAAAAATTAAGCATAGTGGACATTGAGTCAATCTTTTTATATAAATAAGCCGCGAAGTTACTATTGTCCTATTAATTGCTTGAATATCTACGGTTTTTTACTCTTGCCTATATCCTCTTTGGTCATATATTTGAATAGATCAGTATTAGGATGCAACAGTTTCAAACGATCTGGCCAGTGTAGATGAAATATGCTTAGTCCCGGTTCGACATTCGCAGACTATGAAATAATGGAAATCCTTGGATCAGGTGCCATGGGAGTCGTTTATAAGGCCCTCGACAAAAGGCTTGACCGATTTGTTGCCCTTAAGCTAGTGGAAGATAAACTAAAGGATTCCACGGAGTATCAAGAAAGGTTATCAAAAGAAGCAAAACTGGCAGCAAAAATTGACTCGCCATACATTGTAAAAGTCTGGGAACACTCCATATTTCAGGCGAACCAATACACAGCTTTTGAATTTGTCTCGGGCAAAGATCTTAGAAATGCCTGGAGCGGCTATAATGTGGATCGCAAAATAGATGTCACCAAGCAGATTGCTGAAGGCCTCTTGGCCGCCCACTCGCAGGGATTAATACACCGTGATCTGAAACCTGAAAATATTAAAGTAAGCGACGAAGGCAAGCCCAAAATACTCGATTTCGGATTAGCCAAAATGGCTCGCTCGGATAGCGTAGATCAAAATGGTAATATTGAAGGAACCCTTTATTATTTATCGCCTGAACAAATTAACGGCAAACCTCTATGCTTTTATTCGGACATCTTCAGTTTCGGAATAATCGTATATGAAATGTTCGTCGGGCAAAGACCATTTGAGGGCGAATATTCAGCTGCGATAATATATTCGATTCTTCATGAGGATCCTTCATTACCTTCGGAAATAAATAAAGAATTACCGGATTGGTTTGATGAGTTCACCTTAAAGATGTTGGCAAAGCGGCCTGCTGACCGATTCGAGAATATGCAATCTGTGATAGATCAGCTGGGCAAATATATCGCAGGTGCAATTCCGAAAGGTATTGATAAGGGAATAAGACCACGGAAAACTGTGACTGTAATTGACTTGAAGAATCTCTCCGATGATGAAGAATGGAATTATTTTAGTATTGGATTTACTGACGACTTAATCAGTGAATTATCCCGCAGGACCGACCTTGTTATTTCTTCGGAACCTGCCACAACTTATACAAGGAGTCTTAAGGAAGTCTTCAATCAGTGTCGGTCGGACTTTGTGATAAGCGGATCAATATTAAAATGGCAAGATAAAATCAAAGTAAGCCTGACAATTCACGGCAGCAATGGTGAAAATATTGTATTGGGTAAAGTGTATCTGGCTGATCCTGAAAATATTTTTGATATTCTCTCCCAGGCAGTAAATGACATTGCCTCAAAATTGGCGGAGATAACCGGCTATGATCAAATCATAATTGATGATTATTTTAAAACAGATATTGGCGCGTACGAATATTACTTAAAAGGGAAAAATTATTATCAGACTAATAAGCAAGAGGATTTGGAAATCGCGATAGAAATGTACAAAAAGGCATTGTTGATGGATTCAAGGCTGGCGCACGCACATTCAGGATTGTCTGACACTTACTCGACGCAATATATGGCTTATTATGACAGGACCGAAGAAAAGATTGAAATGGCTAGAGCCGAAGCCCTTAAGGCAATTAAGATTTCCCCCAATCTTCCGGAAGCACATCGAGCACTTGGCAGGTATTACATGTTCAAAGGCGATTTTAATAAGGCCGAGGAATCACTTATTATGGCCATTAATCTTAATCCCAAGTATGCTTCCGGTTATCGTGCTTTGGCGTGGCTAAAAGAATTATCTTGCGATTACGATTCAGCAATGCAATGGGCGAATAAATCATTAAAATATTCGCCAAATGACTTGGAAACTCTTTTATTGTTAAGTCTTGTTAATCTGGACCTAAAAAAATTTACTATTGCGATGGTGACACTACAACGAGCAATAGAGCTGGCCCCAAACTATGGTCGGGCTTACCATACTTTGGGCGTAGTATATTTAAGATTAGGAGTAATTAATCTGGCGATCGATAATTTCCTTTCAGCCATCAAATATAAGGGCGACCCAAATGCCTATTTATATGCCGGGTATGCCTATATGGTCAGTAAGGAATATGAAAAATCCCGTGAAATGCTGATAAATGCTCTTGAGTCCGAGTATTTTGTATTTAATACTTTATATTTATTGGGGTTACTGGAAAAATTATGTGACCAAACCAGAGCATCGAATAACTATTTCAGAAAAACAGTTGAAGTCTCTGATGAGTTATTGAGAAAAGATATGGATAATCCTAACATTATGGTATATCAAGCCCTGGCTTTTGCCTCAATCGGCAATAAGGAAAGAGCATATACAATATTGCAGCAACTCGAAGACTCTGTTACGGATGATGGAGATATTGTTTATAATATTGCTCGGGGATATAAAATTCTCGGTGATATTCCGAAATCGGAAATTGTACTCAAAAAAGCCATTGAAGCCAGGGATGGCCCGACCTTACAGCAGATCAAACTCGATCCCCATTTCTCGGATTCCAATTTATCTCTATAAATTTATCCAATAGTCCTTCCTAACGACATGGTGCATCGCCTTCCAAGTATAGGAAGCTTATTAAATAAGTAATATCAAAAATATTGACAGTCAAATCGCAGTTGGCATCGGCAGCATTAACTGGCCATGGTGCTTGGCCGGAAAGATACAGATACGAAATAGTGAATGTTATATCGAATATATTAATCGTCGAGTCGCGGTTAGCATCGCCATTTATATAATGCCAGTTTTCTTCGACTTCATAGACATAACTATCAGTACTATCCTGTGGCGGAGTACTCTGATCAACAACCTCAACAACTTCATCCGTACCATCAAGGCGGACACCGACTGAATAATAAGTACTCGGAAGGGCATCCGGCTCACCTACTACTTCTACAGTATAGGTTCCTGTTAAAGGATTTGTGATATAAACGGAATCATTGCATTCGGTCGTTTCAGTATAATCAGCGTTGGGAATTTCGTCGTAAAAGATATTGGCGATATCGTATCCTATCGAATTACCGTTGGGATCGATAACTCGTAGATTAATGTTGGACGGACACCCGGATTTGGATCCGGCGTATGAATATCCGACAATAATAAGCGGCCCGGGGACTACGTGGAAGTTTTCGCTAAATTCGGAAGTGTTTCCAAGCGTATCGGTTGCAGTAGTTGTGATTAGACTTAGTTGACCAGCCGACGCGGAGAGAATATATACAAAATCACCAATGAGATTACAATCCGTGTATCCCAGGTATTCGTAAGCTTCACCATGTCCGCTCGGATCGGCTGGCAGTGCTGTATCGCCCCCCGGATGAGCCACAAAAAATTCAACCCGTGCATTTCCAGCGGCGGTTCCATACACGGTATATGAACTATTGGGATTCATATAGACAGAATCGATTTCTGGGAAATTGAGAAGATCGTTGGGGCCAGTGTCAATATCACCGGAATCATTTGGCGTTACTCCATCGTCATTTAAATCAATACCAAGGCTATCATTTAAATATATCAAATTTCTGGTAATAGTATTTCGAGATGCATCCGTATATAAGGTTATACCTTTTTCATTATGTGAAATTGTATTTGAATCGATTAATGTAAAACTTAAATCACCGACAACTATTCCCTGTATTCCAATAGAATTACTATCAATGTGATTCCCAATTACCTTTACCGAATCTCCCACGACATTTAATCCATGTGTATTGTTATATATTAAATTTGCCTCAACGGATTCGTAGCCTCCTATTTGGTTATTGCCCGTTACAACCAATCCTGTATAATTGTCATAAATGACGTTATTTGTTATAGTATTATTTCGATTGGAGGCAAAAGAGAAATTTATTCCGGCATTGAAATTCCGAATTTCCAATCCTTCGATTACATTGTTCGAACTATTCAATACGACACCAAGTGGCAGACTTCCGCCATCGAGAGCAACAGAATGGGCTTTTCCCGGAGCGGTAGAGCCGCGAATCCGAGTGTTATCGTCAATTATAGCAGGTAGTTCGGAGGACAGCGCAATCGTTCCAGATATATCAAATAATATATCATTTGGTCCTGGATCTAAATTGGCCGAATCAATCGCCCAACGCAAACTCCCGGTGCCGGAATCATTTGTGTTTGTAACCTGTATGTTATTTATATTCAATAAAACGGTAATATCGTAGGATCCTACGTTCGCAACTGCAAGATCCAGATCTCCATCACCGTCAAAATCCGCCGATCCAATCCAATGAGGATGCATACCGACTGAATAAGATTGATAAGAATCAAAAATACCGTACCCATTATTCAATAGCACTGAAACGCCGTATAGGTATATTTCTGCAGTTATAAGGTCTATATCATAATCTCCATCCAAATCGCCAGAAATAATTACGTTGGAATAACCGCCAATAGGGTAAACAGACTGTGGCGCAAATGTGCCATTTCCAATATTAATAAGTATTGATATCGTTTTATCGCTCCAATTCGAAGCAGCCAAATCAAGAAACCCATCTTCATTTAAATCAGAGGCCGTAACTGACGATGTATGAGTTCCAGTTGAGTAGTCAGATTTTGGAGAAAAAGTCCCGTCTCCTTGATTTAAAAAAACGGAAACACTTCCGGATATAGTGTAATTGGCGGTAACCAAATCAATGTCAGCGTCATTGTCAAGGTCCGCTGCATAAACTTTATGAGGAGCGTTTCCTGTTTCATAAGTATAATGATCATCGAATGTGCCATCACCCAAGTTGATTAAAATAGAAATAGTATTAAATTCGATATTTGTCGTTGCCAAATCCGGATAGCCATCGCCATTAAGGTCGGCGGCAATAACCGATGTAGATGAAGAGTCAACCACATAATCGGAATCATGCTCGAAGAATCCGAAACCATCATTTTTTAATACTGAAATGCTTTTCCCGATTTTATTTGCAGTTGCCAAATCAAGGTCGCCGTCGGCATCAAAATCAGCCGCGTAAACCGAATGAGGGAAAATACCGGTCGGATAAGAAATATAACCTGAGAAATTTCCATCCCCACTATTTAGAAAAACTGAAACACTGTCAGCCCCGCTATCAGCGGTAATTATATCCATTGCACCGTCGGCATTCAAGTCAGCAGTAAATAGCGAAAATGGTTTTCCACTTACTCCATGAGTTGACGCAGTTACAAATTCTCCACTTCCACCGGAAACAGCCACAGTAAATTGCCAAGTATAGCTGGCTCCCATTGGAACGCCAAAATCCGATTCAATATAACCGGATAATGTAGCAGTGACGATTTCTCCGACCGCGAAATCGCCATCCGGATCAAAGGTTGCGGTACGGGACGGGGCATCATATGAAATAATCCCCGAATGCAACCCGGTCTGGCTAGCATGGACAACAAAAGTAGTATCGTTAATGGTTGCCGGATTCATATCCGTATCAAACATGACAGTAATATCCGTGTTGGCCGGAATGTTTAGGGTATTTTGGGATGGAAAAAGCGAATCAACAGTAGGACCCAAATAAATTTTGGTTACAAAAACATCACGATCGCCCTGATCAGTTTGATACTCATTTTCGGTTGGAAAATCGGTTGAAGATGTAAATCCGGTAATGTATGCATTTCCTGATATATCAACTGCAATACTATGTCCCGTATCCTCGTCGTCACCACCTAAATAAGTGCTGAATACTAAAGCATTACCAGCGCTATTAAATTTCGTAACGAAAGCATCATAGTCTCCCTGATATGTTTGAAATTCCGCTTCAGTTGGAAAATCGGAAGAATTGGTAGTGCCGGTTACGTATGCGTTCCCTTCTGCATCTATAGATATGCCGATTCCTCTGTCGGCATCGAATCCTCCTAAAAATGTACTGTAAACAAGATCACTGCCGTCACTATTAAATTTCGTGACAAATGCATCACTGCTTTCATTACCCTGATAGATCTGATATTCTCCTTCAACCGGAAAATCCGAAGACCAGGTACGTCCGGTAATATAGGCATTACCGTAAGTATCCACTGTAATTGCATGTCCCTCGTCGACATCATTTGCACCACCCAGGTATGAGCTATATACCAGACTGTCGCCTGAACTGTAAAGTTTTGTTACAAAGGCATCACAATCAGAGCCGCCGGGATAGGTTTGATAGGCCTCTTCAGTTGGAAAATCAGTTGAAAAGGTGCTTCCTGTAATATAGGCATTGCCGAAGTCATCAACTGCGATTGCTGTGCCATTATCGATACCACCACCCCCCAGATAAGTACTGTAAACCAAAGTATCACCTTCAATACCCAGTTTTGTTATAAAGACATCACGACCACTCTGGTCGGATTGATACTCATTCTTCGTCGGATAATCCGATGATTCCGTAAAACCTACTATATACGCATGATTGGTGTTGTCCAATGATATTCCGGTACCATGATCACTGCCGCTTCCACCAAGATAGGTACTGAAAACCAAACCGTTACCTTCGCTATTAAGTTTTGTAACAAATGCGTCCATATTACCCTGAGCAGTTTGGTATGGTCCCTCAGTTGGAAAATCGGATGAATTAGTGTAGCCGCCAATATATGCATTGCCGCTATCATCAATGAAAATACTAGAACCCCAATCACCGCCATCTCCCCCCAAATACGTGCAATAGATAAAATTACTTCCGAGACTATTAAACTTTGCGATAAAGACATCCCAGCCAGGTTGATTACTCTGGTATCCGCCCTCTGTGGGAAAATCCGTAGAATAGGTTTCACCAGTAATATAGATGTTGTCAGAATCATCAATTGTAATGCTTTCACTGATCTCTTCATCACTCCCCCCAAGATAAGTACTATAACTCAACACCGGATCGATAATAAGGGCATATTCTGGATCATAGCCATTTACAAGTTCGAAACCGAGTCTGTTTTCGTCTATCAAAGAATAGGCGCAATCGGTAGGAACACTTTTACCACCCCGAATCTGGTAAACAAGTGGTTTACATTCGACAACCGAACCCCAGTCCGTATCGATAACAAGCTCGCCATTCTCATTTACCGAAACTGAGTCGGCGCCTTCGTAACGGATACAAATTTGAGAAGGATCAGCTCCAGGCGACACGATAAAGTCATATTCCATCTGTTTATTATTACCATAATATTTCAGGTCAATACCGGGATAAATATCCTGAAATACGATGGCTTTATAATTTGGAACATTTGTCTGCCACTTCTCAGGGTTATTACCTATGAAATAATTACACTTGTAGCCCAACATATCTTCGCCGCAAATAGCAGGATCCGGATTCGCCCCAACAAAACTCGCCTTTATCATTATCGTTTCAAGACTATCAGGTTTATGAAAAATCGGATCATAATTCTTATAATCCAGGCTTTTTTCAGACCGGCTTTTTTCTATTCTCCGCGTGAATTGATAACAGGCGCCATCCTGCATAAACCACATAGTTGCCCTGCCGGCATCGGCCCGGAATAAAACCCTTTCATCCCACTGGCCTCGGTTTTCAGTGAAAGTCAAAGGCATAGAGCTAAGATTTCTAATGACTTGGGCTTCCGGACTAGCCAATGCCAGGTTAAAACATCCTAAGATGTAAATAGTGCAAATGAACTCGAAGATTATTATTGATTTTTGCATAGCCACCTCTGATAAAGATATAATTAAAAGCCGGCCTTTTTAAAGGTTGGACTATGATAAATTTAAATAATCATTCTCAAAAGTCAACGTCTAATGCGCGATTTAGCCTAATCTATCTTTTCCCATTTATATTGAGGACAAAATCCCTATGTCCATAAATCTGTCATAGTAGACATTGGAGTTTTTTATATTCTATTCTGACGGCCTCATTGGCCAATAAAGCATTGGCATCAAATATAGCGTAGGTTTTGTGGAACAAGTATTCTAAGCCACGATTACTATAGGATAGTCAGGGAATAGGCAAAAAACGTATCATATTTATTTTCTTTAGTAATAATTCTGGTCACAATTTAGTCACATCGATAAAAAAATGTGTTTGCTATTTTTCGCGTAAGTTATTATCCTCCAAGCATTGCCGGAGTGGTGGAATTGGTAGACACCAGGGACTTAAAATCCCTTGCATCTTCTCGGTGCGTGCCGGTTCGAGTCCGGCCTTCGGCAAAATTTTTAGGCCTCTTTTTTATAAATAAATG
>Ga0272443_10003475_pt1 | contig 18526 bp, 9 predicted proteins | sample SSMAcet12_FD_193581 | JGI IMG/M metagenome (GOLD analysis project Ga0272443, IMG submission 193581) | Marine sediment archaeal communities from Little Sippewissett salt marsh, Falmouth, MA, United States - SSM-Acet-12 | ecosystem: Environmental > Aquatic > Marine > Wetlands > Sediment ... | reverse complement strand
TGCCGTCAAAGATGATGACACTTGTCAGCATCCCTCTTGAGACAGGATCACCCGAAGAAGCCTCAGATGCACTTGTAAAGACCGTAAATACCCTGATTCAGTTCTCAGACCCACCTGCAGGGATTAAAGTTACAGTATCCGGCAGTCCTTCCTTTACTGTTGAAATGAAAGAGGATATGCAGAAAAATATGGGCACTTTAATCGGACTTGCAATGCTGCTGATGATTGTTGCAATGGTGCTCCTGTTCGGCCATGTCAGATACAGAATGCTGCCTGTATTTGTGGTATTCTGTGGAATAATTCTTACATTCGGATTCATGGGTCTTGCAGGCATAGGCCTGAGTTCAATTGTTGTTGCTGCATTTCCGGTACTGATAGGAATAGGAATTGATTATGCCATCCAGTTCCATTCAAGGTTTGATGAGGAGATACGGCGTGTTCCATTAAAGGAAGCCGTATTTGTTACAATCACAAGTTCCGGCCCGGCCATTCTCCTTGCAATGGTTGCAACCGCTCTTGGTTTTATTGCTCTGGCAGCACTTGCACCGGCACCAATGGTCGCTGATTTCGGAACAATCTGTATCATAGGAATTGTATGCTGCTATCTCTGTGCAATGGTGATTGTACCGCTCTTTGCCATTATAACAAATTATACCCCTAAAATGAGTGGAAATATCCTTGATGAAGCCGAGTCCTGTCAGCTTGACTGGAAAGGCTGCGACCATAACCCTGTCAATCCCCATGACCATTCCAAAGGCTCCATGATGGAGAGATATGACAAATTCCTCGGAAAAACAGCAGTTAAAATTGCAAAGAATCCAATACCGGTCATAGTAGTCCTTCTTATGCTGGCAGTGATCGGCTTTCAGCTAGATGAGAGAGTCATCATTGATACCGATGAAGATTCAATGGTTCCACAGGGTATGCCCGCCAAAGTTTCTATGGATAAACTTGGAAGCGTCATAGGATCAACAAGCACAATAACCACATTTATAAAAGCGGACTCTGTTAAGGATATCGACACAATAAAATGGATTGACGGATTCGGCGATTACGCTCTCAACAAGCAGAACGACCTGACAGGTGTAACAAGCATTGCCACATATCTGAGACTGTTCAATAATGGGGAACTTCCGACAGATGAACAGACCTTAAACGAAGTCTGGGAGATAATTCCGGATAGCTACATTAATAATTATGTAAACGGCAACACGGAGACAGTAATCCAGTTTAACATGGAAGACATCTCAATTCCGGCAACACAGTCACTTATTGAGGATATGCAGAAAGACCTTGACTGGTACATTATGCACCCCGGAATGAGTGCTGAATATACCGGACAGATGGTAATGTTTACTGATCTCATAAACGGAATAAAAGACACCAAAAATCCGATGACCTATCTTGGGTTCATACTGATCTTAATATTCCTGCTGCTTGTGTACCGGAATTTTTCAGCAGTGTCCCCTCTCTTTCCGATTGTCATGATAGTTGGATGGAACGGGCTTATCATGTATATCTCCGGTTTAACCTACTCTTTGCTGACAGCAACACTTGGCGCGATGACAATCGGAATTGCATCTGAATACACCATTTTAATAATGGAGCGATACCAGGAGGAAAAAGAGAAGGGTGAGGATATGCTCACAGCAATTCAGACTGCAATCCAGAAGATCGGGACTGCCATATCAGTCTCCGGACTGACAACAGCTTTCGGTTTCTCAGCCCTTCTGCTCTCCACATCGCCTATTATTCAGAACTTTGGAACAGTGACGGTTTTAACAGTGGGATTCTCACTGATAGGCGGCATTGTGGTTATGCCCGCCGTAATTTCACTGCTTGAAAGATTTACCGGAGAGATCTATCATCGCCATGAAAACAAAAAGCGTAAGAATAATAATTCAGAACCACTGAACTGAAAATAAAAATAAAAGCCACGGAGAAAAATTCTTCGTGGCTTTAAATTTTCATCATACTGAATTTTTTAATTTATTTAAGACATCAGTCCCGCTGATTTATTGCACCCTGCTTCCTCTGTTCATTCGGAAGTCCGTGACGGACTTTTGCCATCCGGGCATTTATTGATGCCTGCTCCGCTTCAATTCTTTCAATCTTCTTCTCAGAAAGCATTTCTGCCTCATGGTGCAGACGGGTTTCCTCTGCTTCTGCTTTCTCCTTCTCCAGATGTTTATTAATACCTGATCTTTTTTCTGCTGACATCTTCATCCCCCCTTAAAGGACTATTTCTTTCAATGCTCTGTCAGAAGATATTTCTTTCGGAGATGGAAAATACATACATAACAGTAATAATACTTCAGCCGCTTCTCCGGAAACAAAAATATCCGGTATTAATTAGGGCCATTTCATTCAGCCCTTTATTTTATATAGCACATTCATAAAATATATACATCAAACAAGAAGATTTAAATGTGGCCAGAAGTTACCTTCCAACCCAAATTGTAAACAATTTTCGTTAGTGATTACTATGGAAATAAATGAAATAATGATCAATTCAGGATTTATACTAATATGTACAGCAATGGTGATGCTTATGACACCGGGGGTTGGTCTCTTTTATGCAGGACTTGTCAGAAAGAAAAATTTAATTTCAATGCTGACGCTTTCATTCATCTCTTTTGCACTTGTAACCATTCAGTGGGTTGTAATAGGCTACAGTTTTGCATTTGGCCCTGATATTGGTGGTATTATAGGCGGTCCGGATCATTTCATGCTGAATGGTGTTGGATTTAGCGGTGAACCAATCCCGGACCTCCTGTTTATGGTCTTTCAGCTCGTTTTTGCAGCGGTGACACTTGCAATTATAACTTCAGCAGTTGCTGAAAGAATAAAACTCAGTTCATACATAATATTCGGCCTTTTATGGACGACATTCATCTATGATCCACTTGTTCACTGGGTATGGGGAGGTGGATGGTTATCACAACTGGGTGTTGTGGATTTCGCAGGTGGAATTACGGTTCACATAGGTGCAGGCTTTGGAGCACTTGCTCTTGCTTTTGCAATAGGTAAAAGACTTGGATTCGGTGAACACAGTATGGAACCACATAACATCCCGCTGACTCTTATTGGCGGTGCACTTTTATGGTTCGGATGGTTTGGCTTCAATGCCGGAAGTGCTCTTGCCGTGAATGAGATCGCAATCAACGCCTTTATTGTAACAAATATCTCCGCATCTGCCGGGGCGCTGGCCTGGCTTGCTGCATCATGGATTAAAGGCAAACCTGGTTCAATGGGAATGATTTCCGGTGTGATTGCCGGTCTTGGTGCGATAACTCCTGCCGCAGGTTTTGTAGGGCCCGTATCTGCTATATTCATCGGCATGACATCAGGTCTCTTATGCTACGGAGCACTCCTGTTCAGAATGAATAAAGAATGGGATGAATCACTTGATGCATGGTCAATTCATGGTGTTGGTGGGCTATGGGGGACTATTGCTCTTGGAATATTTGCATTTCCGGCCATTGGCGGAATAACAGGTCTGATCTCAGGAAGTTTTGAACAGCTGGAAATACAGATCTTCGGTGCTTTCGCAGCTGTAATATTCGCATTTGCAGGAACTTATATTCTGGCAAAATTAATTGATAAAATATTTGGCTTAAGGGTAAGTCAGGAAGAAGAATATGTCGGACTGGACATTTCGCAGCATGGGGAAGCAACTATTAACTCCTGATAATCACCCGGTTCATCCAAATAAAAAAACACTTTTTTCTTTAAAGCAGGAAATACGCCATAAGAGGTATTGTAAATATACAGAGCAGTGTTGATATAAACACACCTTTTGAAGCAGCACTTGAATCCACATTGTATTCCTCTGCCAGCAGGACTGCATTTGCTGCCACAGGCATTCCCGCAAGAATCACAATTATGCCAAGAAGCAGATTGTCAGACACAAATGGTCTCAGAATCAGATATAAGACTGCCGGAATTATTATCAACCGGAATAATGTCATTGCGTAAATTCTGAAATCCTTAAACATTGAAGAGGCAGGCATTGTAGCCAGAAGTGAACCTGTTACCACCATTGCAAGAGGTGTTGTAATTGAACCGAGGATCTCAAGGACATCAATGAAAGGCCCGGGGATATGAAATCCGGTAAAAAAGAATACCAGACCTATAAGGGACGCAACAATGCCGGAATTTAAAAAGAGTTTAGGGTCAAAATACTTACCCATATCCGGCCTTAACATCAAAATTCCGACTGAAAAAGCTAAAATTCCAAATGGAAGCATAACCAGTGATGTATAAAATACTGCCTCACTTCCAAATATCGCAGCAGTTACGGGAATACCCATAAAACCAAGGTTTGAGAAGACAAGCATAAAACTGTAGACTCCCTTCTCAAGATCACTATCTGTCAGATATTTGGGAACTGTAAATGCAAATGCAAAAGAGAGAATATAATAGATAACTGCAATTGCAAACATCTCCATTGTTCTTCCAAAGGTTTCATCACTCAGTGGAATCTGCATAGAGACAACTATGAGGGATGGAAGTGTGATATTTACAAGAAAAGATGAAAGTCCGTGTGCACCATCACGGGTAATTATTCCGGATTTATACGATACATATCCAACGCCCATCAGGATAAAAAGAATAACAATACTGTCAATTATTGTCAGGAAATTCATCTGCAAAGATTAGATTATATCTCAGATATAATTAAACCGACACACATAACAGGATGATAATAACCATCTGTAAATTTTAAATTTCAGCAGACATCCTATGAATATATGCAATAAAAGAAGGTAATATATATCTTAAAATGCCATAAAATCTGATCAGATAATTAATTTAGTATTGCCGGAAATCAAATAATAGTAGCATAAAAATGAATCTGATATCCACGTCATTCCGATCTATTCATTCACTATCTCCACCAGCAATAGCATGCATCATATTAGTGTGCCTCTTAACTATTCCGTCCTTAGGCAGTGCAGCAGACAACAATATCAGACTTCCGGATACCTCCGCAAATAATACCCGGGAATATTCTCCCGATTCTATAATCGTTATGATGAATCCGGATGTAACCTCAAAAGTTATGCTAATGGGTTCTTCTGAGAAAAAAAGCACCAATAAATCCGAAAAAACTGAGCCTGATTCAGAACCTCCGGCAAAGGATGAAAATATCATCCGGGATTATTCAGATGAGGGCATTGCAGGACTTAAAGTAGTTAAAATTCCGGAAAACTCGTCTGTAGAAGAAACACTGGAGCAGTATAGTAACAGTCCGGATGTACTATACGCCGAACCGAATTACATCTACCATATTAATGAAGTACCCGGTGATCCGGATTTTGGACTGCTTTGGGGGCTTGAAAATACCGGCCAATATGCAAACGGAGTGTCAGGAACTCCCGGTGCAGACATTGATGTATTAAACGCCTGGAATATAACCACAGGTTCAGATGACATTGTCATCGCTGTTATTGACACCGGAGTTTTACTTACCCATCCGGATTTAAAAGATAACATCTGGGAGAATACGGACGAGGTCATTGACGGCATTGACAATGACAATAACGGATATATTGATGACATTCATGGCTGGGACTTTTATTCGGATGACAACGACCCGACTGATTTAAACGGACACGGATCACACTGTTCAGGCATAATTGCCGGTGTTGGGAATAATTCAGTTGGTATTACAGGTGTTATGTGGAATGCAAAGATTATGCCGCTTCGCTTTCTCGGTTCAGACGGTTCAGGCACCACACTTGGTGCAATTGATGCCATTATTTATGCCCGGAATAACGGGGCAGATGTTATCAGCAATTCATGGGGAGGTGGAGGATATTCAGTTTCCCTTGAAAATGCCATACGGAATTTTGGAGGGCCTGCCATATGTTCTGCCGGAAATAAAGGATACAATACTGAAATAATCCCTTCATATCCGGGATCATACAGTCTTGACAATATCATTACAGTTGCAGCAACTGACAGCGATGATCTCCGCGCCTCATTCTCAAATTACGGCCCTGTATCTGTTGATGTCGGAGCTCCGGGGGTGAATATCTACAGCACAGTCACAGACAATTCATATATATACAAGAGAGGCACTTCAATGGCAGCACCTTTTGTATCGGGACTTGCAGGACTTGTTCTCTCGTCAAATCCAGCCCTCTCAACGTCCGAGGTTAAAGAACTGATTATTAACAATGTAGATCCGCTTCCCTCACTATCATCCATCACAGTTTCAGGTGGAAGAATTAATGCGTTTAAAACGCTTTCTGCTATTATAATCCCTTCAGAAATTCCTGAGGCCGGATTTACTGCAAATATAACTGAAGGAGAGAATCCGCTGTCAGTTAATTTTACAGATCTCTCAGCCGGAAATCCTGATGAATGGCTATGGGACTTTGGTGACAACACAACATCAGATGAAAAAAATCCGGTGAAAGTATTTGAAAAACCCGGAATCTATTCTGTAAATCTGACAGTTGCAAATTCAGGCGGAACGGATAATCTTTTAAAGATCGATTATATCAATGTCACAGTAAAAACTTCTGAAATTCCGGTAATAAAAATGCCCTCCGGAAATATTGAGCCCTCAGGCAGTAGTATTTTTCCAATAGTGGTCTCAGAATGTAGCAATATATCCGGCCTGGCATTTGATTTAGTCTTTGATTCATCAGTTATATCTGTTGAAAACCTGGATGTAAATATTACAGTTCCGGATGCCACCCTTACAACAGATATTACAGACGGACATGCCATTGCAGGGCTTGTTCTAACAACTCCTTTTACATCAGGAGAAAATTCTGAATTATTCTATATCACCCTTAATGCTACGGAAGAATATGAAACCAATACAACTTTACAGTGTGTGAATGCAACATACTCCGATGATTCCTTCAAAATCCACAATATAACTTCGGTTGAAGGATTAATCTCTGTAAAAGTGAAAGGCGACTTCAACAGCAACGGCATTGTTGACATTGGGGATATATCAAAGGTCGCCTATATGGTTGCCGGAAAAATGCCTGAAGATATGACAGCAGATTTTAACGGTGATGGACAGGTGGACATAGGCGATGCTTCAAAGATTGCATATTTCTTTGTAGGTAAAATAACAGAACTTTAGAAAGTTAAGTAAAAAATATAGATTTTATTCCCGGGCTGAATAAAACCGGATATTATTCAACAGCCATAAGCCCGGGATGAAGGCCTGTGACACTCTCTCCGCCTTTATCAGTTACAATAAATGTATTCTCAGTGCCAATCATACCAAATCCTTCAATTCCCTTCTTTGGCTCAATTGCAAATACCATATTTTTCTCAATCGGATCGTTGAATCCTTTTGCAATAACCGGCAATTCATCAATCTGAAGACCTATGCTGTGACCCAGAAAACTGGCCTGACGGTTTTTAAAACCCATAAAATTTTTTAGAAATTCAGATTCAATACCACCCATAACAGTGTCATAAATTTCAGAAGGTATTGCACCCGGCTTTAAGAGTTTCGCAGTTTCCATCTGGATGTCATAAAGCCGGTTATTAATATCAGCGATTTCGCCGGATACATGATCCTTCATCACATAAGTCATTGTCTTATCAGTGTGGTATCCACATACACCGCAACCAACATCAATAAATACAAGATCCCTGTTCTTTAATTTTCTCCTTCTGCTTCCAAGAACAGGTACCGAAGTACCCATACCTAAAAATCCACTAGGGCTGTCAAAATTCGTAGGATTTAAAGAGTTTTCACCAAATGCAATCTGTCCAAGTACAAAATCAGTATCAAAAGCCCTGAATCTTATCATACCCTGATGCCCCTCATCAATTAGTGCCCTGTACAATTCAGTACCAAGATCTGCTTCACTCATTCTTTCCTTCAGTAATCCGGGAACTACAGTTTCAAGAACAAATTTGTGTATTTTTCCGGCTTCACGAACATGATCCAGTTCATACCGGCTTTTTACTGACCGGAGTTTTAGAATAATATTATCAACACCACGGATCTCTTCCACCGGAAAATGTTTTGTGAATCTCTCCATAAGTGAGAGAGGCACAATTTCTTTTTCTGTATATATTATTTTAGGTACATTATTAATTTCAGATGCAGCATCCCTGAAACTTCGCATCTTTTTTATGACAGGGAAATTTGATTCATCCTCAGCCCTGTCAAAACTCCTCCTTACAAAAAATTCAGCATCTCCGTCTGAAGGAATGAGCAAAACCCCATCCTGCATCGTCCCCGTAAAATAGTACTGGTTAATTTTACTGAAAACTGCCGCCATTTCCCATTCTGGATCTTTTCCAGACATCTCATCCCTGAAGCGTGACATACGCCTCTTAAGTTCCGGTGCCGGCACTTTCGTGTGCATAAATATTATTTTATCCGGGTAATATATACGAATAGCGGCAAAAGTAAAGAAAAGAAAAAAAAGATGATAATATGCCCTCAGATTAAGAATGAAAAAGAGACACACCGCATAATTTAAACTACATGAAATGACACACCGGATAAATAACCCAATATTTCACAGAACGATGCAGAATAAAACACTACATAATCCATTTAATACATCACCAGACGTATAATTTGGAATTACAATTAAAACTGTTTAAAAATATTAAAACAGGATAATCAGGATTTAATTATCCCACCAATCAGATCAATATTTCTCTGGTATTCACCAAGGTCACCATTATTAAGTGCCTCCTGTGCACTATCATACAGTTTAGCAATCCTGTTTAGTTTATCCAAAACCTCACTGCTGACAACTTCAACCTCTTCACCAGTACCAATACCCTCTCCGGCACCTCCAACAGGCCTTTCTATAGCAATATCGCCAAATATCTCATCCAGCGCCTCAGCAAGAGTATCCTTCATAGTCAGGCGATCATTATAGGCAACAATCACACGCTTAAGCTGCGGAAGTGTTCCCTTCTCTGTCGCCTCAAGATAAAGAGGTTCTACATAGAGAATAGAATTCTCAATCGGAATTATGAGTGTATTACCCCTTAGAACCGAAGAACCTGACTGTGACCAGAGTGTAATATCCTGTGATATTTCAGTATCCTGATCAATTCTCGCTTCAATCTGCATAGGGCCGTATGTCAGTTCCTGTTTTGAGAACTGATAGACCACAATACCACCATAATTTGGTGTGTCAGAGCGTATGGCCATCCATGCAATCAGATTCTCCTTACTGCGTGGAGTAAACGGCAGCATCTGGATGAACTCCTCAGACTCCTCGCCCGGAAGTTTCATAATAACATAATAAGGTTCCATCCTCTGTCTTGAACCCCTGTAAACCTCATCCGGAACATTCCAGGCATCTTCCCGGTTATAAAACACCCTCGGATCTTTCATATGATACAGTGAATAGACTTCAGACTGAATCTCAAAAATTCCTGCCGGATACCTCACATGGCTGCGAAGATTTTCAGGCATCTCTGAAAAGTCTTTAAATAAACCCGGAAAAATTCCTTCATATGTCTGGATCAGAGGATCCTTTTTATTTACAACATAATATGAAATATCTCCGTTGTAAGCATCAATTACAACTTTAACACTGTTCCTGATATAATTGAACTTTTCATATTCTGAGGTCTGAATAGTCGCCGAATACGGGAATTTATCTGTTGTGGTATAGGCATCAATTATCCAGAAGAGTCTCCCTTCAGAAACAACGATGTAAGGGTCTGAATCATATGATATAAAAGGTGCAACAGTATCTGCACGCTCAAGAATATTCCTGTTCATAAGAATTCTGCTGTCAGAATCAAGTGATCCCGACACCAGAAGTTCAACCGACCTGAACTTTATGGCATAAATAAGCCTCTGAATTATTCCGGATAATTCAACACCGCCGGATCCCTGGTATGTTGTATAAATATTGTCATCACTTGAGGGATAATCAAACTCCTCGGTTTTGGTCAGCACAACAGAATAGTCATCAAGACCTTCACCATAATAAATTCCCGGCTGATTAAGACTGATATATTCTGAAGTCGGAGGAATGTCCTTTAAGTAAAAATCAGGCAGGCCTTCCTTTGATACAACATCAACCGGACTCATAACAGCCCCGTAACCATGAGTATAAACAAGATGAGTATTAACCCATGTCTGTGCCTGGGCTGGAAGATCCTTAATATTCATCTCCCTTGCTGATACCAGGACCTCTTTATAACTGTCTCCAAATGTATAACGGTCAACATCAATATCATTAAATTCGTAATAGGTTCTGAAGAGCTGCAACTGCTCATATGTCGTCTTCAGAGGGCGCCAGTCCCAGAGGCGGATATTCTCAACAGTTGCACTGTTCTTAATGATATCCGTTGTTGACAGATTATAATCAACAGTAAACTGTCTCTCATCTACATCATCAAGGCCATATGCAGCCAGAGTACTGTTAATGTTATAAGAAAGATACTCTTTTTCAAGATTAAATTCGTTTGGAGATACAACCAGAGTCTGAACAAGGCCGCCGGCCACCAGTCCGAGAACTGCAACTGCAATAAAAATTATTACTCCATATTTTATGACTTCAGGTCTGCGAAGTTTTTCATTGATCAAAAACCCGATTCCAATCAAAAGTGAAACAAATGCCAGAACTGCCATAACCGGAAGTGTAACTGTTGCATCAGTATATCCGACACCAAACACCGTTTCTCCGGGGGTGAATAAAAGATCATAACGTGCAAACCATATCCTCGCTGATATTGCGGAGAACAGGAAAAACAGCAGAACACTAAGTTGTGGAATAAATGAATCAATTTTAAGCTGACCTTTAAATTCAGTTACCGGATATTCATTAAAATTCAGGGTTAAAAATTCTGATTCAAGCAGATAACCCAGGAAAGATACAATTATCGAAAATATGACTACTCCAATAAAAAAATTCAAAACCAGACTAAAAAACGGCAGTGAAAATACATAAAATGCTGCATCAAGTCCAAAAATAGAGTCTGAAATGCCAAAAGGATTCTGGTTAAAGAATATCAGGACAGTTTTCCACTGTGATGATGCGGATACCCCGCCAAAAAGTGCCCCAAGGCCACAGATCAACATAACTATTCTTTTGTTTAAAACCGAAACGTCCCCCCCGTTTGCCGCAGACTTAAGCGAGATTCTGACGTTTATATAGCTGAAACAAAAAAAGATAACAGCTGCGATTATTCCAAGAATTACTGATACTGCAATTATATTTATGAAAATGCCGGCATAGCCGACAGAATCAAACCAGTAGTAATCACCCAGAAATGAGATTAATGCCGCAAATACTATAATTATTATTACAGGTATTAATGCGAGATACTGAGAATATTTCATAATGTATGTATAGGGTAAATACGAAAATATTTAAAACCATAACATAGGCTAAATCCCCACATAGCCCATTATTCTGACAATTCGAAATAATCACATTTCTTAACATTAAATCAGACAAAATCTGTCATTCAGACGGAAATACAGATGCTCAATATTGTTTCATAGAGAAATTGGTTTCTTTTCCCGGAGAACCTTATTTATATTTTGAAAGTTACTTTTAATTAGTAACAGGAATTTTCAGGGGAGATTTCGGGATAAAACAATATGATCATTTATGAAAAGAGGTGTTGAACAATTAATATTATTGCTATTGTTGATGAGAGTAAAAAAATTAACAGAATATTCTCAGCAATCAGGGAAAATACGGATTACAGAATAAAATCAATATCAGTGACAGAATTCACCAGATTATCAGATGAAATTAACTTTCCGGATGAAACCTGTGACGCAGTAATTATTTATAAGTCAGCAGAACTGACAGACTTAAATCAGACAATTAATAATGTAAAGAAATTCTTCCCAAAAATCCCGCTTATACTTCTTACAGACAGAAATATAAAAGAAGAGAAGACTGAATTCCCAGATGGGATTGAGCTTCATATCGTACAGGAACATAGCAATAAGAACGAAACAGACCTCTCAGCCGGAAAAATCATTGATTTTTTAAAAGCTGTTCATACAGAAAAAGATAACAGTTTTCAGGAAGATGAAGAAATTATCAGGCTAAAACCTGAAAATATCCTCTCTCCGGATTATGAAATAAAAGGAGAAGAGTTAAAAAATATAATAAATACTAAAGAAATCCAGTCCATTATGGACGACTTTCACAGGATTACAAATACCGGAATCGCAATTCTGGACACAGAGGGTAATATTCTTGTTGAAACCGGCTGGCAGGAGATATGCACTAAATTCCACAGGGTTAATCCTGAAACTCTTAAAAACTGTATAAATAGTGATTTAAAACTGACAAAGGATATAAAACCCGGAGAAATAAGGCAGTATAAATGCAAAAATAACCTGTGGGACATCGTAACACCAATCTATATTGCAGACAGGCACATGGGAAATATGTACCTGGGACAGTTCTTCTATGAAGATGAAATTCCGGATTACTCAATCTTTGAAAAACAGGCAGAAATTTACGGTTTTGACCGGGAAAAATATATTGAAGCACTGAATAAAGTACCTCACCTGAGCAGGGAGAAAGTCACAGACATTATTTCATTTTATAAGAAATTTGCACTGATGGTTTCAAGGCTGAGCTACAGCAACCTAAAGCTTTCAAAACTTCTGATTGAAAAAAAAGAGACAGAAAAAAGGCTTAAATTATCTGAGGAGAAGTACCGGAGTTATATTGACAGATCTCCGGAAGGCATCTTTGTTGTTGATAATAAAGGACATTATATTGAGGTAAATAAAGCCGCATGTGAAATGCTTGGATATACCGAAGATGAACTGCTCAGAATGTCAATTAAGGACCTTATTTTTGAAGAGGACCTGGAAAAATCAATTGACTTCTTTGAAAAGCTGAAAGAAAGAGAACAGTTAATACATGAAATTAAACTAAAAAAAAGAGATGGTTCTGCCTGCCCGGTAATTCTCAGTACAACAGCACTTCCAAACGATAAATATCTTGCATTTTCAACTGACATCACAGAAAGAAAAGTATCCGAGGAAAAAATATCACAATTAAACCGTTTGCTAAGCGCAATAAGGAATATAGACCGTTTGATTGTGAGTGAAAAAAACAGGAAAACTCTTTCTGAAAAAACGTGCAGAATTCTTACCGGCAACGGAGTATACTATAATGCATGGATAATTTTATTTGATGAAAACAGAAGAATAATAGATTTTGAACAATCAGGACTGAAAGATATTAAAGGCAGCTATTATAAAAGTCTTAAATCCGGAAAGATTCCCTACTGTGCAGAAAAAGCCATTGAGTCAGATAGAATAAACATTATAACAGGGAATCACCAGAATTGTGCTGATTGTGCACTCTCTGAGAAATTTGAAGGAATAGGCCGCCTCACTACCAGTCTGAAATATGACAACAGAGTTTATGGAGTTATCTCAATAGCCCTGCCTGAAGAAAAAATTCCAAATGAAGTAGAATACAACCTGATTTCAGAAGTTGCAGGAGATCTGGGATTTGCCCTTAAAAATATAGAACTTGAAGAAGAACGGATCATTCATGAAAATGAAATTAAGGAGATAAACAGAAGGCTAAAAATTGCATATGAAGAACTTGAGAAAAATGAAGAAGAATTAAGACAGAACTACAATAATATTCTGGTCAGCCGGAATAAACTGCGTGAGAGTGAAAACAGACTTTCTGACATAATTGACTTTCTTCCTGATGCGACATTTGCCATAGATAAAAAAGGTCGGGTAATTACATGGAATAAGGCAATGGAAAAGATGACCGGCATTTCAGCAGAAGAAATAATTGGTAAGGAGAATTCTGAATATTCAGTTAAAGTGTATGGAAAAAGAAGGCCGTTATTAATAGATCTTGTACTCAATGATAAACTCAGAAAAGAGATATCTTATCCTGTATTATATGAAAACGGAGACAAACTGACCGGAGAAAATTATGTTCCATATCTCTCGGGAGGAAAAGGGGCACATCTCTGGTTCACAGCATCTCCACTTTATGATTCAAAAGGCAATATTACAGGCGCCATAGAGTCTATACGGGACATCAGCGAAATAAAATCAGCAGAAGAAAAAATAGTCAGGACTTCCTTTGAATTATCCGAGAGGGTTAAGGAACTTACGGCATTAAAAGAGATCTCCGATCTTATGCTGAAAAAAACTGACGAAAATGAATTCTTTAATGCAGCTGCAAATATCATAAAAAATGCTATGCAGTATCCGGAATCCACAGGTGTTTTAATTGAAAGAGGATTGCAGAAATATCAGACCGATGGATTTTACAGGACAGATATTGCAATAGAGAGTGATTTTAATTCGGACAATATAACAGGTGGCAGAATTACTGTCTGCTATCTCAATCATTCTCCGGATGGCTATTCCGGGAATTTTCTGGATGAAGAAAAAAATCTTCTCAGTATTATATGTGAAAGAATAGGGAATTACCTGAGCAGAATAACAGCGGAAGTTTATCTGAAAAACAGTGAAGAAAGATTCAGGGAATTATTTGACAATATGAGCAGCGGAGTTGCAGTATATGAGGTTATTGAAAACGGCAATGATTTTAAATTCAAAGACATTAATAAAGCTGCTGAGAAGATAGACAATATTGAAAGAAATAAAATAATCAGCAAAAGCATTTATGATATATTTCCGCGTGTAAAGGAATTCGGACTTACAGATATACTAAAAAAGGTATGGATTACTGGAAAACCTGAACATTACCAGTTAGGTGAATATAAAGATGAGAGAATTCATGGATGGAGGGAGAACTTTATCTACAGACTCCCTTCAGGAGAGGTTGTTTCAGTTTATAACGACCTGACGGAAAAGAAAAAATCTGAAGAAGCTTTGAGAGAAAACGAGCATAAGTACCATGAATTATTCAACAATATAAACGAGGCTGTATTTCTCCACGAAATTAAAGATAACAATGTACGTGGTAATTTTGTTGAAGTCAATGACGTTGCATGCCGGCGTCTTGGTTACACAAGAGAAGAACTCTTAAAACTAACTGTTGCAGATATTAACACCGAAGATATAAGAAAAAGAGACCCAAAAAGAGTTGAAGAACTCAATAAGTATAATATGATCTCTTTTGAAGCAGAACATAAAAGGAAAGACGGATCTCTATTTCCTGTCCATGTTAAGGCAAAAATGATTGAAATGAAAGGGCATAAATATATTCTTTCACTTGTCAGAGATATAACAGAAGAGAAATCTGCCAGAATGCGTGAAAATGCTGCACTTCATCAGATTGAAAAAAATATTTCACAGCTTGCAATACTTAATGATGAGATCAGAAATCCGCTTACAATAATAGTCGCGCTTGCAGATTTGGGAGAAAAAGGATTTAATGAAAAAATTCTTGAACAGTCCATGCAGATCAATGACATAATTTCACGTCTTGATAGTGGATGGCTTGAATCTGCTAAAATTCGTGATTATCTAGCAAAGCATCACGGGATAGAATCCGAAACCGAAAATAAAAGAGGATTATCCGGCGAAGATGGCAATTAAGCAATTCGCACAACAGACATAGATGCAGACACAATATCTGCACAAATATAATAATTATTCCTGAAACCAAATCTCAAATTAAAATATATATTTATACTAATAAGAAAAATCAAAGAATATGAAATCTCTGATGGACAACAGATTATTCATAGATACAATTGTTATTTTCTCTGTCCTTACAGCAATAATTATTACATGGTACAGTCTTCAAAACCAGATAGTTAATGTCTTCCCTCATATTTACTATATACCAATAATATTGTCTGCTTATATTTACCGGAAAAAGGGTATGATAATCATCTCCGGTCTTTGCGTATATTATATAACAGCTGCAGGATACTTCTATTTCACAGACATTTTGATTATGGAATCTGTTATAATAAGAGTTCTGGCATATATTCTGATAGGCAGCATAATAATATTCCTCGCTGAAAAAATAGACTATGAACACAAAATATTCCATAAAACATTTGAATACTCAAAATGTGGTCTTGCACTAATATCACAGGATTCTAAAATACTGATGATGAACCCGGAACTAAAAAAAATATCAGGATATACCGGTTATGAAAACAATAAACCAAATATAAAAGATCTATTCGGTGATAAAAAAATAAATGAAATATATGAATGCATTAAAGGAGAAAAAGAATTCTGCCAGAGAGAAACCATCTTAAAAACCAAAAACGCTGAGGAAAAAACAGTTATAGTAAACTTTACAGACCTGGATGAAAAAAATCTGATTTTAATGTCAATAACTGACATTACAAAGAGAGTGGAAGATGAATATAAAATCAAATCCTCAGAGAAGAAATTCCGGACAATATGGTCAAATACATCCGCAGGAATGATGATAATTGACGAAAAGACACATAAAATAATATCTGTCAATCCTGAAATAATTAAACTGACCGAATTTGATAAGGAAGAAATTGAAGGGCATATATGCCATAATTTTATCTGCCCGAATGAGTTGGGCAGATGCCCGATATCAGACCTTAAACAGGATATTAACCATTCAGAGACAACACTGATTACAAAGAACAAAGAGATAATTCCGGTTTTAAAATCCGCAAGCATTACAGAAATTGATGACAGAAAAGTTATTCTCGAGAACATAATAGATCTCAGAAGACAAAAAGAGGCCGAACTTGATCTGTTATCATACATAAGAGAAACTGCACTGAGAATTAAAAACCCTGTTGATATAGTAAAACAGTATCTAAACGATCTTGTATATGAACTTAAAGAAGAGCAGGAGATCAACAGGGAAGATTTAATAATTCAGCTTTCAGTACAGATTTTTAATCTGAAGATGATAAAAAACAACCTTTCAGAAATGGACAGAGCAATTACAGATAAAAGAAAGGAAATTCCGGATGCATTCAGAGAATATCTGACAAAATAACCAACTTATGGAAGAATTAAATATTTTCTCCAGTGAAAGTCCGGGGATAGTGCTCGCATTTATATCCTCAGGCAATCTTAGAGAAGCAACAATTAATCTAATTAAAATATCTTCAGATAAAGTGGACAGGATAATATATATCTCAGTTAATCATCCGGCACCCTATCTGAACAGTCAGTTTCAAAAAGCCGGAATTGACACATCTAAAATTCACTATATTGATGCCATTACAAAATATGCCATAGGAAAACCACCTGCTGATTTTAAGCAGTGTTCATTCCTGAATACACCATCAGATCTTACCGGAATGAGCATTGCAGTGTCTGAAAGTATAAATACATTTAATGATAGTAAAATGCTCATATGCCTGGATTCTGTAAATGCAATGCTTATTCATATGCCATCCAAGAGTGTATCAAAATTTATACACTTTATCACATCAAAGATGAAAGTATTAAACATCTCGGGCCTGTACCTTGCAATTGAAGAAGGTCTTGATCCCGTTATAATCTCCCAACTCACTGTATTTTCAGATTCAATATTCAAAGCCGGAAATCCGGCAGAAGACCATATAATCGCAGATAAATGAATTAATTGTAATGAAACCAAAAGTAATCCAGATAAATTTACAAAATTAAAACGTCATTTACAGATAAACACAGATTATACCACACCTAAAAAAATAATGTGTATCATACCGCACTATGTTAAACCGCACTGTCTTCGTATTGACCACTAATTAATCTGAAAAACGGTAAAAAATCTTTGGAATATCCATTTCAAAGACTGCACCATCACCATAAACCCCCGTTTCCTTGATTGTAATTTCCGTAATTGACAATATCTCACCTGATAAAAACAGGCCAAAACCTGTATTCTGATAATACTGTCTTTTAAAGATCTTTTCTTTTACATCATGAGGGACTCCTATACCATCATCACGGCAAAAAAGAGTGAGGTGATCAGATTTTATCTCATATGAAAATGAAATAGTGGTGATTTTCTCACCATATTTTACTGCATTATCAAAGAGATTATAGATCACTTTCTCAAAGAGCGGATCTGCAAATATTTCCAGATTATCAGCTGAATTTACAATATTTAGCTTATTGAATGAATTTATCCGGGAAATTTTCCGGATAATATAGCCTACATTCTGCCATCCGGGGGAGAGAGCACCAAGATCACTATAATCTCTTGTAAATAGTATCTCTTTTTCAACAACTTTTACCAAAGATACCACGCATTTAAGGTATTCAGAAGATTTGGTTCCGGCGGGAATCTCATCACGGCCAACAATTAATTCAAGATATCCACCAATAGCAGTAAGCTGATTTAAAACATCATGTCTTGTAATACCACTCAGGAGGTTTAATTTTTTATTTACCTCTTTCAATGCTTTTTCTGATGCTTTCTGTTCTGTTATATCCTGCAATGCACCGGAAATTATTATGGGTCTGCCATTATCATCCATAATACGCTCAGCAACAGATTTAATCACTTTCTGAGGGCTGCCATCTGCCGGATTTATTGCAAATTCAAGATTATATTCTTCCCCGTTCTCTATGAGAGCCAGTAATGCCCGATGAACCTTCTCTCTTTCAGGAATACATTTTTCGATATCTACA
>Ga0272443_10003474_pt1 | contig 18527 bp, 16 predicted proteins | sample SSMAcet12_FD_193581 | JGI IMG/M metagenome (GOLD analysis project Ga0272443, IMG submission 193581) | Marine sediment archaeal communities from Little Sippewissett salt marsh, Falmouth, MA, United States - SSM-Acet-12 | ecosystem: Environmental > Aquatic > Marine > Wetlands > Sediment ... | reverse complement strand
TTTGGTCACTATGTGGCCATATAACAGGATATAAACATATAGAAGACAAATCTTGGGTCGATTGTGCTGTATGTCCTTCTTATTCTGAGTGATGAAGGCATACGCATTTTTATTTTTTAATATTTTTAAAGTAAAATCTACAATAAATTCTTGTAATGAACAATCAATCATAAAATTAACCCCTCTAAAATCGATACGGTCGTTGTTCATTCTAGATGAACGCTCTCCATCTTGCTATAGGGTACGCCGCGTCTATTCGATCTTAAATACCACAAAGTAAGTTGGGAGCGTTCTTTGCTAAATATTGTTGCATTACACGTTGTTTCTCTAAATCTCTTTTACTTTTATCAGCCAGATATCCTCATTTCCAACTCCTTTGCCCGACGTTGTCAGCCCTGCGAGTATATATCCTCCATCACAGGTTTCTCTCAACGAAGATACAGAATCACTCCCCCCTCTAATTAAGCTCTTATTCCATTCTTCATTTCCTTCTGAGTCCGTCTTTATTAGCCAGACATCACTCATAACACGTCCGTCTGACTCTGTGTCCCCCGTGATTATATATCCACCATCTTTTGCCTGTAAGATTGATTGGCCCCATTCATTCTCAGACCCACCAAAAGTCCTATTCCACTGTTCTACGCCAGATGAATCTACTTTTATCAACCATATATCCTGACCGCCAGCGCCATACGATTGTGTATCACCTACAATAACGTATCCACCATCGCTTGTCTCTTGGATTGATCTGCCTGCATCATAGCCGTGCCCGCCGAATGTTTTGTTCCATACTTCGTTTCCTTCTGAATCGGTCTTTATCAGCCAAACATCTGTTGACTCTGCATCATGAGAATCTGTATCACCTATAATGATATATTCGTCATCGCACGTTTTCTGAATTGACCAGCCCATATCTCTACCAGCCCCTCCGAAAGTTTTGTCCCAAATTTTAGTGCCGTTAGAATCTGTCTTTATCAACCACACATCTTCGTTTCCTGAACCATAAGACCCCGTAGTGCCAACAACAACATATTCTCCGTCTTTTGTCTCTAGTAACGACTTACCCCAGTCAGTATTAGAACCTCCAAAAGTTTTGTCCCAAATTTTAGTGCCGTTAGAATCTGTCTTTATCAACCAAAGGTCACCACTTCCCGCACCATAAGACTTTGTATAACCTACGATTATATAGCCAAAGTCCTGTATTTCTTTGACAAAATCTCCCACGTCATAACTTATTCCGCCGAAAGTTTTATTCCACTCCTCGATTCCCTTTGAATTGGTTTTTATCAGAGAGAGATCTTCGTTCCCAACCCCTCTGTCAGACGTTGTGATACCTGTGAGGATATATCCACTATCAGTAGTCTTCTGAATGAAATTGCCTGCATCATAGCCTTGCCCTCCATATGTTCTGTCCCACTCTATTACCGGCTCATGTTGCCCAAATGCAACTACTGTTGTCAGCGTCAGCAACGCTAAGGCAAGCATCGCTAAAATAGTCGTTCTCATTTATTTGCCACCCACTCCTGTTTATTACACCTAGAGGCAAGTAGAGTTATTAGATGTCGGACAAACGACAGTTTTCAATTGAGGAACATGACTGAACTTTCTTTGTTCCACTCGGATACTAATAACGTCTTCACTAACCCCATGTCATGCTTATAATCGATTTCATATATAATATTGCTGGTCGATAAGTCCCACGGTCATATAGTACATTCTATATTATATCAGTTCTAATCTTTGGACCTATTATACACCGACAACATGGGCTCAACAGACGAGTATCGAGCTTTGAACTATCTGGCGGTCCGCTATCCTGCAATCTACGCCAAAGCTGTCGAACAGTTCGAACGCAACTTCTCCCTAACAGGTGTGGTGGCGAGACCGTCACACTTGAGCGGTGCACGCAGAATCGTCTCGGCCGTATTCTCTTACACCCATCGGGAAACCGATGTCACTGAGAAGTATTTCGTGCGGGTAGACACAACTGAAGTCTTCCCCTTCATGGTCACCAAGATGGCGCCATATTACGACAGGTGAACAAACGTAAAAGGAGGTGAAAAAGAATGACTACTTGGCATTGTGAGGTGTGGGACCCCAGTGATCCCAGTTGCTATGGCTACGAAACGGCTTCTTCTGAAGTTTTTGCGTGTAAATATGCTAGAAGAGAGGCCGGAAGTTGCCTTCCCTCATATCCTTACTATAGTCAGAGAACATGGACAACGTAGAGATTAGACTACCTTAATTAAATAGGGGGTGTAATTTGTTGGATATGTTATCTACACCACATCACCCCCATTTATTTTTAAACTTGTTTTTATCTTGTCAATTATATGTAATATCCCATGTCCCTTGCTTTGTTGAATGCCACATCTGCTTCATGATTTCTGTCTAATGCCTTAAGAGCCAAGCCTTTGTCAATCCAAGCGTTTGGCATCCAAGGGGATAACTTCGTGACCTTGTCGTATAGCTCTAATGCTGCATCGTACCTCCCTTGTGACATTAATGCGTCTCCTTTGTACTTCAAAGGTGTCCACCGATAATCTGGAGATATTTTAATCGCGTTATCAAAAGCTTTAGCGCTTTCCTCGTATTGGCCCATCAAATTGAACACGTTGCCCTTTCCGATCCACCCTTCGGCCATAGTAATATTTGCCTCTAAAATATATGGATTGTAAGATGCGGTTTCGATTGCGTTTTCATAAGCTAATAAAGCATAGTCATATTTACCCATTTTTGTGAAAACATCGCCCTTGCCAATACTCCAAATAGCAGAGTTATCTAGCTCTGTCATAGTGAGATCGTCCAAAAGTTCTAAGGTTTTTGCATAGGATTTATCGGCTTCACCGTGTTCTCCCATTTCCTCAAGAACGTCCGCCTTTGCCATCCAAGCATTTTCATCATCGGGCTCCATCGCCAAAGCATTTTCATAAGCCTCAAGGGATTCATTGTATTTGCCCAACTTAGCAAATGACTGTCCCATGAAGACCCAAACATCATGACGTTGAGGATCAATATGTATGGCTTCATCGAACGCTTTAATGGCATCTTCTGTTCTGTTTAATTTTAGGAGAGTTGCACCCTTTGATGTCCAAATCCTTGATACCTCATCAGTTTGGTTGGCATGCATGAGTCCGATCGCTTTATCATATGCGTCGAGTGACTCATTATATCTGCCTAAATCGCCAAGTAAATACGCCTTTGCGTTCCAGTCGTGTGAAGATAACTCTGAAATTTTGTCAAATTCATCAATTGCACTTTCACTGGCCTTGTTTGCTTCGTCTAATCTACCTAAGTTTCTCATAACTGTGGCCTTGGTACTCCAAATATCCACTCGTGTCCGATCTGAATCAACAAGTTCTGCAGCCTGATTATATGCATTTACTGCCTCATTTAATTTATATGAATCGTTTTTGAGGGTGGCCACCATGGAAAGGACATTAGCTTTATCTAACCATGACTTGTAGTCCGCAGGATCTTGTTTAATGTTTTCGTTGTATAGTAAGAGAGACTTATCGAAATAGACAAAAGATTCTTCGATTGAACCATTATCCAACAGCGATATGCCTGTGTTATACCAGTCATCTGCATTATCATTCTTCACCTCTGCCATAGTAGAAGCACAAAGTACAACCATAGCTGCCAACAGTGCTAAAATAGTAGTTTTCATTTCTATACCACACTCCGTTTTCATTACACCTAGGGGTAGTCGAATCGTCAGAAATTGAACAGACAACAACTTTCAATGAACAGATGACAATATCCTATCCGTTCTGTCCAACCCTAACAACGTCTACACTAACCCCATGTCCTAATTATAATCAGTTTCATATATAATATTGTTGGTCGATAAACCACACGGTCATATATTTCATTATATTATTCATTAGTTCCTGTTTCCTCCCCTGCTGACGTTGACGTGATCGTAGGCGAAAAGGGGCCCATCGCTCCACCAGAGATGTGCGGTGGCCTCACAGTTCCCTTGGTGGCTTTCGACCACACCTTCTCCTTTGACCGAACTTCGATGATCAAATCCATGCCCCGACCAATTTCGATCCCTTAAACGGACGATCCAAAGTTCAGGTCGGCCGCTGGAGTGCTGTTCGACCGAATCATGCAGATGGCAGACAGCATGGGCTCAACAGACGAGCACAGAGCGTTGAACTATCTGGCAGTCCGCTATCCTGCAATCTACGCCAAAGCTGCCGAACAGTTCGAACGCGATTTCTCCCTAACAGGAGTGGTGGCGAGACCGTCACGCTTGAGCGGCTCTCGTAAGGTCGTATCTGCGATATTCTCGTACACCCATCGGGAAACCGATGTCACTGAGAAGTACTTCGTGCGGGTAGACACAACCGAAGTCTTCCCATTCATGGTCACCAAGATGGCGCCATATTATGACAGGTGAACAAACGTAAAAGGAGGTGAAAGGTAGATGACAGCATGTAAATGCTTCTGGTATACAAGTACTCCCAGCGATGGTTGTGTTGGACCAAAAGTGTGTAGCTGCGATTGGGGTGGGCCGCACGCAATTTGATTTACCACCCACTCCTGTTTATTACACCTAAGGGCAAGTCGAGTTATTAGATGTCGGACAAACTACAGTTTTCAATTGAGGAACAAGACGAAACGTTCTTTGTTCCACTCAGCCACTAATAACGTCAACACTAACCCCCTGCCCTGTTTATAATCGAGTTCATATATAATATTATTGGTCGATAAATCCCACGATGATCACAAATCATGCATTTTATTCTATATTATATTTGATGTAATTATATTCGCTGTAAATAAGAATTTTTCAAATCATTTGTGGTAGATGAGTAACAAAGGTTTAATAGCCTTCTAAAAGGTATTTATGGGGTGAATCTATGGAGTGATTGAGTTTGATCGTTGGAAGGAAACGGTAAATATAAGGCGTTATAACCGAAGGCTAAAACATCCTATAGGGTAACGATTCCGAGTTGTAGCTTTTGTTTTGATTTGCTTCGTCGTAGCAGATCACAGCCTCATCATAGCAGCCTAACTTCCCCAAGACGAATCCTTTGTTGTACAGGGTAATTTCATTGGATCCGTTTTTTTGAAGGGCCTTTTCATAATATTTGAGGGCATCTTCGTATTTGCCGAGTTCGGCGAGAACGTTTCCTTTGTTGTTATAATACTTGGAGGCTGATGAATCAATCTTGATGGCCCGGTCAAAGCAGTTTGTGGCATCATCATATTTGCTCGATAGGGCGAAAGCGACGCCTTTGTTATTCCATTCCTTGGCATTTGACGTGTCTGTTAGGGTTATTCCCTTGAATAACTTTATAGCCTCTTGATGGTCGTTCAATTCGTTTAGCGTATCGCATGAGCTAAATTCGTAATATTTAAAGTTCTTGTAAATTTGGAGATCGGATGGCGAAATATCGTCTCCAATTGCATAAGATGTATTTAATACGACAAGTGTTACTAATATTACCAAAATACTTGATCTGCCCCATGAATCGGTATGATAGGCCCTTATCCTGTTTAATTTGTCCTCGATCACACCAGCGATTTTTACCTTAGTTTCCGTCATGTGCCTCTTCCAACCTTTGATAATGACAATGTTGTTCAAAGTGAGCAATCACTTACAAGACTTCAGTTTGGTTGGGCACATATATAGGCATAAGAATTATTGATTCGAACCACTCCGCTGAACAACTGGTACTAATGGAAAATTTCACTATGCACAAGACATGGGGGGTATATTTAGCTATATATCTCATACGTTAGAGCGTGGTGGGGCTCCTTATATTTCGCATCAATTATCTCAATGGTGTGGCGTTTCATTTTGCAAAAGGCCTCAAGAGATGGCAATAAGGCACAAAAGGGGGCGCTGATTTGGGCCGGGTATATTGGCGCCTCTTTCTTTTTGGCCAATGTAATAGAGGAGCTGTCTTAGGCTTCGGAATGCTTCACCCCCCATAACCCAATGCCTGCATTTTCTAGGGCTTCTGATATTTCGTATTTCATCTTGCCCAAATGGGTGGGAAAGGGGATCATCAGATCCATATTAGAACATCTATAGTGTTTAACGATACTTTTCGGATTTATCTCGAACTCGCAAGAGTTAGAGATTTGGCCTATTCGTATCGTTAAGCACTATTCTGGCGAAAACCAATTAGTATCATCTAATTGGTTTTCGACTATAATAGAGGAGTTGAAAGCGATGGGCATAACAACGATTCTTGCGAGCATATCTTCTCTCAACGAAGGAAGCCTCGCCTTTCATCAAAAGAATGGATTTCGGGAGTGTGGGCGGTTCAGGGATATTGGAGTGAAGAAGGGCCGTTCGTTCGATGGGATTTGGATGCAGAGGGTGCTATGATGAAATGTGTGGGACTTTAAGGTGGGGTGGTATTTCGAAAAATTCCTTCCGATCTCTAGTTAGGCATCATCGTAGCAATGGATGCGAGAGACTTGTGGAATATCTTATATAGTACCTAAGTGATGTGTATGTGTTTAGCTCATCTGAATCAGTATCAATAAGCCTATTTCATGATTATCTCGATATGCGAATTCGCGGAAACTAAATTGGGAAACTTCAGCTATTGATATCGATTTCAACTCAGTACAGGCTCTTTTTCCACCATTTGCGTCTAGATCAAAAACATCATCTAGTGATCGATTTTGGAGGTGCTAAATACGTACAGTGATGTCAACAGGATATTACCCATAACATGACCTTGAGTATTCCGTTGGATGTTTTTTATATACTTGGTGCAAAATGTCAGATTGATGACTTGCCCACCTGTCACGAAATTACAACCACTACTCCCACTTAGCGATCCTAATGTTTCGTGGGAAGATTTTGAAAAATTCTGTGTGGATTTTATTCATCACCTTCCTAATGTGAATGAATGTCATCGTTATGGAAAGCGAGGAAGCAAACAATATGGAATTGACATTTTTGCAAATTTGGATGATGGAAAAAGTTACGTATTCTCATGTAAACAATACCAGAATTTCACACCTGGATATGCAAAAAAAGCGATAGATGCGATGACTTATCCCGCGGACTATTATATTCTCCTGCTAAGTTGCGAAGCAACAAGCAAAGTACGAGATTTATGGTATGCAAAAGGTCATGCGTGGGATGTTTGGGACATACATGACATAGCACGAAAAGTTCGTTATGATTTGCCCATAGACCATGCCCACCGCCTCATTGAAACTCATTTTGGTACTGAATGGCGGAAATATTTCTTGGGCATCAAAGGAGTAACTCTTTTTGTTCCTCCAAATGAGTTTTTTCTCCCATTAATGGATTCTGAGAACTTATTCAATCACGTGTGGTCGCTCGTAGGTCGTGTGGAAATACTAAAAGAACTTCACGAATATATTGATTCGAAAACGCATCAAGTTTTGCTGCTACCTGGTGGCGGTGGCATTGGTAAGACAAAGCTACTACAGTCGCTCTCAGAAAGTTTCATCGAATTACACCAAGGAAAAATGTTATGGTTTGTGGAAGAAGGAGTGCCCATTACACCAGAGAGCGCTGACGAGTTACCAGCAAGACCTTGTGTGGTAGTGGTAGACGATGCTCATCGACGGGAAGACTTGTCAGTCTTATTAACTATTGCCCAAAAACGTCAGATTAAGTTGCTATTGTCATTTCGACCATATGCGATTGAGCGTATTCGATCAATGCTTACGAATGCGAAATTCGACAGCAAAAAGATAAACGAACTCGAACCTATCAAAAATCTAAATAGAGAAGAACTGAAAAAGCTAGCGCTTCAAGTGCTTGGTAGCAAATATTCTCATTTCGCTGACCCGCTTGTAGTAGTTAGTCGAGATAGCCCTCTCGTCACCGTAGTCGGTGGACGTCTACTTGTTGAGAAGGGAATAGATCCACGCTTGCTTGAGCGAGACGAAGAATTTCAACGTGCTGTTCTAGACAAATTTCAAGAATTCTTAATTGGAAATGTAAGTGAACAGATTGAGCCAGATGTATGCAGAAAAATACTAAATCTTATCGCTGCCGTGTCCCCTATTCGTCTAAGTGAAGATGAGTTTCGACGTGTTGCGGCAGACTTTATCGATATAGACCCTCCTGAGTTGATGAGGTTATTGGATGTTCTCGAGAATTCAGGCGTGCTTTTGAGGCGAGGGTATACCCTAAGAATTTACCCCGATGTGCTTTCAGATCACATACTGCACAATGCATGTCTTAACATGAGAGGAGAAAGCAACGGTTATGCGCAGCTTGTATTTGAGACGTTCAAAGCCTTATCTCTTGCACAAATTCTCAATAATTTAGCTGAGCTTGACTGGCGTATTCGAAAAGCAGGCAGTAAAGAGACAGATTTACTTGAGGATATTTGGAAATCAATAAATTATGAGTTCCAAAATGCTTCTAATTTTAATAGGCTTCAGTTATTAGGTTTTCTTGATGAGGTGGCGTATTATCAACCCAAACGCACGCTTAAGCTCGTCGAATTTGCTATGAGAAATCCTGCAACGACACCAGAGGATGAAGCTTTATCACGAACCTATGAGTTTACTCATGAACATGTATTATACAAATTGCCTAGATTAATTAAAAAAATCAGCTATACATTGGATTATTTGCCAAGATGTTGTGAGCTTTTGTGGGAATTAGGTAAAGACGATAGTCGAGAACTAAATCAGAATCCTGAACATGGAATACGCGTTCTCAAAGACTTGGCCAGTTATGACATAGATAAGCCAATTATATTTAACCAGATTGTCCTAGATAAGGTAAGCAGGTGGCTTAAAAAACCAGATGTACATTATCATATTCATTCACCACTAGAAGTTCTTGATTCTTTTTTAAATATTTGTGGCCATTCAGACAAATCAGAGGGTCGCAGAATTATATTAACACCTTTTTTAGTTCCCAGAGAACCAGTGTAACCAATATACAACAGAACTATTGAACTTTTTGAGATCTGCACACATTCTGATCAACCCAGAGTGGTCATACGTGCAATTGAAAGCCTAGAAAATGCTCTTAGAAATATTATATTTTGCAACCGCGAGTATTCCGGGGAAGACGTTCTTGCTATATGGGCACCTGAAGAATTGAAGGTATTAGGGATCATCGAAAATTTGGCTAATCGGACTATTGATCCTATAGTACACTTAAAAATTATAAAATTTATTAAACGAGTGGCGAACGTTGATTTATCAATTGAAGGCGAGGTGAAGACGAAGACGAAATCGCAAGAGATTCTAGATTTGATTCCAAATAGTTACGAATTGCGCCTAACTCAAGTGCTATGCAATAGCCGTCGATCGTTGGATACTAATTACGAAAATATTGAACATATTAAACGTAAATCAAAGAAACTCAATCGCAAAATCGCTAATGAATTCTTGATGATACATCAAGAAGCTTCAGAAGGCCTAGACGATCTTAATAAGAGGTTTCAGACCATAAAAGAAGTTGGAATTCAACCATATCCAGAAGCATTTTTCTTTGAGATATCAGATACGAGTCCAAGTTACGCTGGCGAAATTTGTGAAATTATAATTAATTCGTCACATATTTCAATAGCTCCATATCTAGACTCATTTTTGTGTAATATTAGAGACTTAAACATTGATCATGCTCTTGATATTGCTAGACAGGCGATAGACACAAACGATGTAACTCTTTGTTGCGCTGTTGCAAGAGTCTATTCTTACGACATTTGGGCAAGGAACCCACTTCCAAATGATTTCGAACTTATCACACAATTGCTTGGTCATCAAGACATTGTGGTTCGAAAACTTGCCATTAGATCTCTGGGTATACTAGCACACTTTGAACGACTATCAGGATTCGATATGAAGTTTACAGCATATTTTTGTGAGACGACTGAAATTTCCGAAAAACTATATGAATTTGGTGATATCAACCTTAATTTAAGAAAAGTTGCAATTAAATCTTTGAATCTCTTAGCTCTTTCAGAAAGGCGATTCGGAATTGATATTGCTCTTAATATGGTGAATGTTGGCGATGACTCCGGGCTTGCAGATGATTTATGTTCAATTTTTAATACTAAATGTGGAATCCCACCAGATGATTTGACTGATGATCAATTGAATTCGTTGATACAAAAATTTGAACATATTCCTCGAATTGATGAATATAATATCAACGAGTTATTATTGAATTCTTCAAAGAGAATACCATACTCTGTTTTGCAGTTATTATTCAACAGAATTAATTATGTCGAAGAATACCCGGGACCAGTGCGTTCTCATTACGACCCTCTTCCTATCATGGGATTTGATAATGATATTCTGATTGGTTTTAAAAACAGTGAGGACTATGAAAGTATATTACGAAACATCCTCAACTTTGCACTAGAACATAAAGGGAATTTTTGGATTTCGAGCTTGTTTAAAGCAGCTTCAGAGTTTGATCCTACAGGACTTGGAATATTAAACGAATGGGTTGAATCTAAGGATAATGAAAAGATCGAAGTCGTAAGCAATTTGCTAAGAGATGCTCCATCGGATTTCATTTTTAAACAAGTTGATTTCATATCGAATTTATTGGACTGTGCCCATTCTATTGGAGACGAATGTTATGGTAACGTTTGCAATGATCTGCATAACACCGTAATTAATGGTGGTTACAGCCCCTCACACGGAGAGCCTTCCCCAAAACATGTGCGTATAAGTAAGCAAGCTTTTGAAGTCTTGAAACAATGTAATGTAGGATTACCAATATATAAATTTTACAATGATATTAAGAAGTGTGCTGAAATGGTTATTCGACAAGAGCTAAAAGATGACGAGGAGTTTGATTAATGCAATTATTACTGTCAGTCGAGCATCCAGAAACCTACGAACATGTCATACACAGAAATAAATCGTCATCGAGCTTGCGATTTTCTGTAAGGTAGATGCGTTGGAAACACCTTCGCATTTCATTCCTGTGTTGCGTCTTGAACCAAAAGTTCCCCCTCCTCGGTTACGTATATCTTGAGGTCGCGGAGAACCATTCGCTTTTTCAAGTTTTGAGGGATTTTGGATTTGAGCTGAACAACCACGTCTACGGAGTTGAGGTTTGACCTTATGCCCGCTCGGTCCGCTTCTTGGAAAATTAGATGAGGTATTTCAAAGACGTCAGTTCCCGCCTCAACCATTACTGATATTGGTGCTTGAATCATCATCCACTCTTTTAAGGTTGCCTTGGCGCGATCCACGTTTTGCAGCGCTCTTTTCTCCAGAATGCTGACGTTGGATCTGGTGGTCCCCAAAATATTGGCTATCTCATTTTGGGATAGGCCGTTGCGCCTATATTTTAGAACGGCACGCTGCCTCTCTGTTAAAAGCGAAGGTGCCTCTTCTGAACCTGACGGTTCGTGTTTTAAGTCTGAATCTGAATCTAAATCTGAAATTGAATTTGAGTCTGAATCTGAATCTAATTCTGCCATAAACCCTCAACCTTCCTGGGGCTACTTGGTCCCAAGTTCGTCCAAGTGAATTATATGGGGCGTAGAGGCTTTAAAAGTAGCGAATAACTTGCTTTTCGGTCTGATTTTTAGCTCATCCAGTGATCGCTGGGTTACAAGGGCCACGATATCGTTATCCAAAAACACCCTATTCAATACCCCTTCCTGGCTTATCTCAACAACTTCGCAGGCCAAGGAATTTCGGGCGCTTGTGGTGACGAAATCTTTGGAGAGTATGACGTCTTCGGGCCTAATGAGAACCTCAACATCCCCTCTTTCTATTTCGGTCACCACCTGAACCTCATCTCCTCCAAGATCGATTGTTGCTATTCCTTTTTGGTTAGAAGTAACCCTCCCACTGAGTATGTTTTCAACGCCCAGAAAATCTGCAATCCTTCGATTTGACGGTCGCATGAATACGTCTCGTGTTGGGCCTACCTGCACCAATCGCCCTTCCATCATCACTCCGATTCGGTCTCCCAAAGACAAAGCTTCAGGTTGGCTGTGGGTGACGTGAATTGCGGTTATGCCAAGCTCTCGTTGTACCCTCTTCAGCTCTCTTCGGGTCTTCTCCTGGGTCCTGAGGTCCAAGGCGCTTAGCGGTTCATCTAACAGCAATACCCGAGGCTCGATTGCCAGAGCCCTGGCGATGGCCACCCTTTGCTGCTCGCCTCCTGACAGGGTTTTTGGGCGTCTCTCTGCCAAATAAGATACTTCGAGCATGTCCAGTAATTCTTCGGCCCTACCCCTTACGTCGGGGTGATCTTTCAAATTCAGGCCGAACTCGACGTTTTCTTTCACGGTCAGGTGAGGAAAAAGGGCGTAGTCTTGGTATACAAACCCCACCTTTCTATCTTCGGGTGGCAAGTTGGTCGCCTCTTTTCCATCGATCCAAATATCTCCTTTGTCTGGTGTGTAAAAGCCGGCGATCAGCTCTAGAAGGAGGGTCTTGCCGGCAGCGGTTGGCCCAAGAAGCACGAAGTACTCACCTTCCTTGATCTCTAGATTTACGTCTACTAACGAGAACTCTTTGCCCCAATCCCTGCTTACGTTTTGGATGAATATCAGGAGCGTTCGCCCCCTGATAGAAGCCTCAAAGATACGAATATGGTCATGCAAATCAGTATCAACAATACGGAAATGGGTGCAGAAGCCTTGAGTCCGGTGGTGAGAAAACGATCCCAAATTAACGTGGGTGCGATCATGGGATAGTAAGCGATCACTATTACTGCCCCGAATTCGCTGATTCCCCGCGCCCAAGACATGATGGCTCCAATCAATATGTGTCTTGAGGCCAAAGGCAGGCTCACCTTCCTGAAGGCACACCAGGGGGTGGCGCCCAGCGATCTGGCCACCCATTCTAATCTGGGGTCCACGCTCTGAAAGCCTTCTCGGGCCGAATTTATGAAGAAGGGCGAGGAGACGAAAAGCATTGCCACCACGATTCCGGGGAGGGCATCCACGAACCGAAGCGGGCTAAACTGGCCTATTAACCCGTGTGATCCAAAGACCATCAACAATGCAATCCCTGCCACGGTGTGGGGGACTATTATGGGCAGGTCTACCAAACTCTCCACCATTTGTTTTCCGGGGAAATTTTTCCGGGCCAGTATGTAGGCCAGAGGCGTTCCAGATACAACAGCGATCAAAGTGGCCAGCAAAGAGGCGTAGATGGTAAGCCAGATGGAAGCCAAAACCGAAGGGTCGGTCAGCGCCCCTAGCAGACCTTTGGGGCGCAATATCTGATCGAATATCAAGTTGAATATGGTGACGAAACTGAAAAACAGCAGCAATGAACCCGCTAGTCCCATCCATATGTAAAAACCCTTCAGCTTAATGGCCATCCCCCTCAAAAAATAATTATTTAATATCTACTTAAACCCAACCAACTATAGTGTTTAACGATACCTTTTTGGATTCGTCTCAAACTCTCGTGAGTTTGAGATTTGACCTATTCGTATCGTTAAGCACTATTCTGTTGAGAACCAATTAGTTTCATTAAATTGGTTCTCGGACTATACATAGAACTTATTCGAGGTAAGGTTTAAGCATATCTGGAATCTCTTCAAAGTTGTCTGATTTTGCAGGAACTATTGGGGGTTGACCGTTGTCCCTGAAGACGTTTTGCCCTTCCTCGGAGAGCATCAAGGCTGCAAACTCCAATGCCAACTCAGGCGTTTCGGTGCAGAGTGGTATGGTGAAACCGTAAGTTATGGGCGCAGCGGTTAGCACCTGTCCATCTGCAAGGGTCTCTTCTACAAGAGCGTAATCATCGGCGAGGTCTGGGCTTCCCAGATTGACTTCTGCTGGCAGGTCCACATAGTTCAGTTCATGTTGAACGGCCACGCTTCTGTACTCGAAGGCGTAGTCAACATCTCCACTTTGGAGAAGGGCCAGCCCTTCAACGCTCTTGGGCCGGATCGTCACTTTATTGGTTTTTGGTGGAAGTAGATCGTCGGTGGACGGTACTGTGATGGACCAAGTTCCTTCTTCATGAACGATGGTAATCTCAGTGTTCTCCTCGATCATATCTTCGAAGATTTGGTCATCATCGTAATAGCCTTCTGCTAGTTGAATGACCATGGGCGATCGATAACCACACGGGTCTTCGTTGGGGTTGGAGAAGAAGAACCTGACGTCGGGTCTTCTCAGGATATGATGCCAGTTTTCTGAGTTGATCTCGTTTGCGTACTTGCTATCGTTGGTATAAGCCAAGACCATCTCGTTGCTGGCGTATGCTATGTACCAGTTGGCATAGTCTGGGTACATCATGTTGGGGATCAATCTGTAGTCTGCAGAGTTTAGAATGCCCGCGCATCGGTCAAGCTCGGTGATCTTGCGAACGGCAGCGTTGCTTCCAGAAGCCTCTCTTTGTACATCCACATCAGAATGCTCGGCCTCTAATATGTTTTCGAGATCTTCCATGGGGGCAGCTAGGCTCCCTGCGTGGAATATCTTCAGGACCTGCTCGTCTTCGGCATAGGCAACGAAGCTGAATGTCGCTGTAAGTACTAGGAGCATGGTGGCCAATTTGAAAATTTTTTTCTCCATGATTATCACAGGGTTTAACGAATATGCTAACCATAAAAAGGTTATGTTTACATTATTTGTGAATTGAAATGTTATTTTATTATAGAATGTGTCCGTTTGTGAAAATCATTACGTTTTCATTTTCATTCGAAATGAAATGTTTGTGCTAGTATAAAATAGTCCCCTATGAAAATGGCGAACATTTGGGTGACGTATCGATTGAGACTAGTCGACACGCTAAAACCCAATTGCTCAGCTTTGTCGTACCAAGCTATAGCATCACTGTACTTTTTGAGCCAAGTATTTTCATTATTTGGATTATGCTGAAGAACCTTTTCATAACAACTTATGGCCATAGATTTTCATGTCCATTTGGCACATAATCGTATTTGACACCATTCAATTCAAGGGGTTCACCTGGTACCCAATCACCAAGGTTAATAACGTCGTTCTGAACTGGACGATCTGTCGATAGATATACTTGGAAAACGCCTAGGAATGAATTTATGGTGACAAGAGTTGTGTACCTGCCGCCAGCATTTTGTTTAGCGTATACGTGATTGGTTCGGTTGCTGCTGTCACCACCCGCACAATTACAACTGAAGATTTGCTTTTCGTATCTGAGAGCAGTGTGAGTGGTAACGGTAGCTTCTCCAATAACCATCTCGTCAATATGGAAGGTTCTCATGCAGATTCCAAGAATCTAAATGAGAATGCGGATATGATGCTCAAAGAGCTGGAACATGGCAGTGGTTACATAAATAACGATGCTCTTATCATGTCCCAGAAATTTAAGAGCGAAATCGTAGACAGTGTGGACTTAGAGACTATATCAGCTTATGTATGGATGAATGCAGAAAACCAAATGGTATATTCCCCAGAGCTAATAGCCCTCGGCAGTGGGTATTATAAGAGTCATCCCATAAATTGTGACACTTTGCTCAAAGAGAGGAACTGTGTTAAGAACTACGCATCAGAAACTTCCATGAACCACCAGATTTCTCAAGCTCATTGCATCGACAAAAGCATAGAAATTATGGCCTACGACCTTTACAATGATTATGATGGCTCTTATTGCATGGAACTGGCTCAAACCAGCATGAGGTTTGAAGAATATGTGACCGATGGGAAGGCCCATTTGGGCGTATTGCAGGGAAATACCGTGAACGACAAGGGCACCACTAGAAAAGATCCTGTCATGGAGGTAGATCAAAACTACCAGGGAACCTTCCATATAGAGACAGACATGATGTTGGAGTGGCCTGTTGAAAGCCTCAGTAAATCGACCGACTGGCTCAGTTGTTGTTACGGTGGTCTGGAAACCGTAATTCCTGCAGATTATTATCCGTGGAATATAGGAATTGAAGCTTGCCAGTGATCAGTCCGCCAAAAAGTTGAAAATATAGTGTTTAACGATACCTTTCGGATTAATCTCGAACTTGCAAGAGTTAGAGATTTGGCCTATTCATATTGCTAAGCACTATAATTTGTAAATCTAACTGATAACTTGTGAGAAAGTATTACCCTCTCCTTACCGTTTGTTCTCTTCCTGGTCCCACAGAAACTATGGAGATCTTGGTCTTCAACAGCTCCTCTAGGCGGTCTACGTAGCCTTTCACTGCCTTTGGCAATTCCTCATAAGATTTTACGCCGGTTATGTCCTCGGTCCAGCCCTCAATATCTTCATAGACTGGTACACAGCGAGAAAAGTCCACTGTGCTTTCAGGAGGGTAGTCTAGGGTTTTGTCGTCCAGTTCGTAACCTATGCAGATCTTGACCGGCTCCAGATCGGTTAGCACGTCGAGTTTGGTTAGAGCCACCTCAGTGTAGCCGTTTAGGTACATTGATTTCCTAGCCAATGGGGCATCAAACCAGCCACATCTTCTAGGTCGGCCTGTTGTGGTTCCAAACTCCTTTCCTCTGGAGCTAAGATGCTCTCCCACAGCGTCCTTTAGCTCGGTTGGCATGGGGCCTTCTCCCACCCGTGTCATGTAGGCTTTAACTATTCCCACTACGTTGTCAACCCTTGTTGGTCCAACCCCCAGATTGGCGCAAGCACTGCCTGCAGTGGTGAAACTGGATGTTACGAACTTCTGGGTGCCGTGAATCACATCCAAAAACGCACCTTGAGCACCTTCTGCCAATACTCTCTTGCCCTGGTCAAGAGCTAGGTTAATTTCGTAGGATACGTCTGCAATGCGATCCTTCATCTTTTGGCCGATTTCTAAATACTCTCCTATGAGTTTTGGATCTCTCACCACCGACGAGTCTCCTCCCATCTCTTCGATTGCCTTTTCTCTGGCAGGACCAATTTCCACCAACTTTTTCTCCAAGAGAACAGGATCGGTGAGGTCCTTCATCTGCACTTCGTCCCGGGAAAACTTGTCGATGTAGGCATAACCTATGCCACGTTTGGTAGTACCGATCTTGTCTTTCCTGGCAATCTCCCTCCGACTGTCAAGCTCGATGTGGTAGGGCATAATTATGCTGGTTTTGGCGTCAACTCCCAGATTAATATGGATTCCTTCAGATTCCAACGCCTCTATCTCGCTCCACAAAACCTTTGGGTTGAGGACGACTCCTGGACCGATGAGCAATCGGGCTCCGTAAAGCACACCGCTTGGGGTGAGGTGAAGTTTGTAAGTTTTATCGCCCACTATGACCGTATGGCCTGCGTTGTCTCCACCTTGGAACCTGACCACGATATCGTAGTCTTTGGCCAGCAGGTCTACGATTTTCCCTTTGCCTTCATCACCAAACTGTGAACCGGTGAGTATGGTAAACATAATAACGCCACTAAGTAGCAGGGTAGATAACCGTTTTGATGCCTCTTCAAGGTCGACGAAGGCATTTCTACCACAAAATTCAACGATCTTCCGCTTTATTCACGATGCAGTCAGCAATCATCGTACCTACGTCAACGTTCCAGGCTTGAAAAATCCCCTTGCCGGACGGGGTGCCATTCACCTCCAGCACGTTGAGGCCTTGGGGCGTTTCTATCAAGTCTATGCCGCTGTAAGTTGTGCCTACCGCCTTGCTTGCCTTAAGGGCCATATCTTCAATCTCGTCTGTAAGAGGGCATCGTTGTACTGTGCCGCCCTGGCTGAGGTTGCTAATCCAGCTTCCCCGAGGGGCAATCCTGTATATGGCTCCTGCCACCAAATCTCCAACTACGAATGCCCTGATGTCTCTGGGCGTTGGAGCTTCTAAAAACTTCTGAAGATATATTACACCCCTATCTTTCAAAGTTGATTCTAAATAACCATCTTCGTTCTGGCCGTCTGAATGCAGTAAAGTTAAATCACGTCCTTTGTATCCAAAAAGCGGTTTTGATACTGCGGTTTCGTACTTTGATAAAGCTTCTTTTGCTCTATCCAGGTTAGTGGTTACAGTTGTGTGAGGGATAGGTAGCTTCGCCTTTTGGAGTGCCAAAAAGGTAGCGAACTTGTTGGCTGCGTTCTGGATGGCTTGGGGTGAATTGATTATCGGTAAACCAAATTTTTCAATATGGCAAAGGGTTTCATATCTGAATGCCACGTCATGAGAACCGCTCCTCCCCAGATCTCTCACCACGATGCCATCCAGCCTTGTAAGGTCGGTGTTTCCACCACAGATACTAGTGCTCTCTCCAATTTGAGCTGAAATATCTGAAAAGTTGAGAAACGTGGCCTCAGCTCCACATTTTAAGAACCCTTTTCTGATGGCCTTTGCTGTCCAATCTTGGAAATCGGTGACCACTACTCCGAAATGCATGATTTAGCCCAAGAAGATCAAGAATATATTCCTGTTGGATTCGAGTCTATTTTTATAGTGTTTAACGATACGTATGTGTTTAGCTCATAAGAATCAGTATCAATAAGCCTATTTCATGAATCCTATTAGGGCTTACGCAGTTGACCGAAAGTTTTTAGATTATTCCGTATGCATCAACATCTATTTTGAATCCACCTAAATGTTGTGACTTAGATTATATCAACTTCCTGATAGCTGCATCTAACGTTTTTACATGTACAGAAGCATCTCGATGTCATCCCGAGTGTTCCGATTTACCGTCTCATG